>X363_Desmarests_Spiny_Pocket_Mouse__coassemble_308_pt1 | contig 34516 bp, 29 predicted proteins | sample X363_Desmarests_Spiny_Pocket_Mouse__metabat2_high_PE_007 | metagenome-assembled genome bin X363_Desmarests_Spiny_Pocket_Mouse | reverse complement strand
TTTTTCGAGCGTTTTGTTTTACTTTTTTCGAGCGTTTTGTTTTACTTTTTTCGAGTATTTTATTTTATATTTTTCGAGTGTTTTGTTTTATATTTTTCGAGTGTTTTGTTTTATATTTTTCGAGTGTAATTAGCCCAACTTTGCGCTTTTATAAACCCTAAAAAAAACATTCTCTAGTCGCAGGATCGCCCCCAGTCAATACTCCAGCGTTTGACAGTACCAGGGCAGCGCATTGATTTCGGCAATAGCGAACAAGCCCGTGTCGCTGCGCCCTCTCGTTTTTCATTTAGAAGAAATGACAGCCGCCGTGAAGTGGTGCTTCGCACTTTGCATAAAAAAAGCCGTTCCTGAAAAGGAACGGCTTTTGCCACCGGTTGGAATCGAACCAACCACACGTAGATTTTCAGTCTACTGCTCTACCAACTGAGCTACAGCGGCATTGTTTTTGTATAATACACAATTACAAAAATTGTGTCAAGGACTTGTCTTGCTTTTTTACGATTTTTATCATTTTTTTCATCACTTCACATCCCGCACATCTTGTAAACGCTCCAGAGACATCGAGGTGGTTTTTCCCAAAATTGCAATTTTGGGAAAAACATATAAAAAAGCCGTCATGAAAGAATGTCGTGTTTTTAGGACAAACATTCGTTCAAGACGGCAACCGTCAACACAATAAAAATCTAGACCGCAAGTTTATAGCGCAAAACGTGCGGTGCAGGTGAAACCCATCACCGCTTACAAGTATTTACAACCTGCACCCTATCGCTTTAGACTCAAGACTGTTTCCAACAATGTATCCGCAGTCTGAATAGTCTTTGCATTCGATTGGAATCCACGTTGGGTCACAATCATATCAGTCATCTGTTCGCTCAAGTCAACATTACTCATCTCAAGCGCTCCAGCAAGAAGGCTTCCTTTTCCAGCCACGCCCGACTCGCCGATACTTGCCTGACCAGAGTTGTTTGTCTCCACATATGTGTTGTCCCCTGCCTTTTCAAGACCACGGTCGTTTGCAAATGTCGCAAGGGCAATCTGTCCGATAACGCGGTTCGTTCCGTTTGAATACACTCCCGTAATCGTTCCACTTGAATCAATCTTGAAGTTGTCAAGATACCCTAATGTATATCCATCCTGACTATATGCCTTTGTGGAGGACTTAGACGCAGACTGGGTGATTGTGTTTCTCATGCTTCCAATCGTTCCTAAATTGATATTGAAAGTATGCCGCGCTGGGTTTCCGTCTTCATCTGCGTCTGCCTCAGGAACAGTGTAACTTGCAGACAACACAATTTCTCCCTCTGCTGCAGAAGGATTTCCCAAACTGTCAGTAACATTTGCAAGCCGTCCCATATTATCAAACTCAACGATGAATGTGTTTCCCGCGCCATCTGTGGTGTCAAGTCCAATTCTTGTCTGTGTGAAATCAGCGTTATCTGCATCCACACTCACTGTCGCTTCCCACGCGTTTGGATTTCCTGGCACTCGCTGGAAGGAAACAGAAAGCAAATGCTCGTTTCCAAAACTGTCATAAATCTTTTGCTCGGTGGCCCATGTACCTTTCGCAATATCCGCAGCGCTCGCACCCTCCAAAATCTCAGGGGTGTTTTTATTCAAGTTGCACGCAAAAAGAACATTTTCAGTCGCACGCGCAGGGTCTTTTGAACCAACAGGAATCACAAGGTCCGTTGGAGTCGCCGCAGTCCGAACAATCTGCTCGCCATTTAAATCTTGCGCCATCCATCCTTGCACTCTCATACCATTTGCAGGATTCACCAATGTGCCGTCCCTGTCAAGACCGAACACACCGTTTCGAGTGTAAAAGCTTTCCTCTCCGTTCTTTACGATGAAAAAACCATTTCCTTGAATCGCAACATCAGTTGAAACGCCTGTTGTCTGCAAGTTGCCCTGTGTGAAAACCTGTTCGATTGTAGAAATCGTCATTCCCAGACCAACATCCTTCGGGTTCACACCGCCGAGCTCTTCAGTAGGTTTTGCCGCCCCTGCAAGCTGCTGGCTGATCATATCTTGAAAGTTCACGCGTCCGCGTTTAAAGCCTGTTGTATTCACATTGGAGATATTGTTTCCAATAACATCCATTCGTGTCTGGTGGTTCTGCAATCCGGAAACGCCGGAATAAAGTGATCTCATCATAATCGGTACCCTCTTTTTTATTAGTTGTAAATGCTTTTTATCTTTTCAAGGTCATAGTACATTCCGTTTACCATAACCTGAGGTTTTTCACCCATAGTGGCCGCTTCCACCACTCCCTGTGTTGTAGCGTCGCCAATATCCATATCAACTGTTTTCCCAAGAAGATTCATGCCCTGACTTGAGTTTATCATCGATGCCATCTTCGCGAATGACTCGTTCATATTTGTAATCTGCTCTAACGAACTGAACTGCGCCATCTGCGAAATGAATTCCGTATCCTCCATAGGATTGGTAGGATCCTGATTGGAAAGCTGAGTAATCAGAAGCTTCAAAAAGTCATCCTTTCCAAGCGATTGTGATGCTGTGCGCCCATTGATTGCGTTCTTCTTGTTAAAGGTGTTCACTTCATTTTCAACAGCAAATCTTTCGCTGTTCGTCATTGAAGTATTCAACAAACCAGTTTCCATATTCACTCCTACTAAACTTTTCTAACCAGTTTTGATAGCGTAGCGTACAAAACTGGAAGCACAACCAGAAACAATGCAACTTGATGAAAGAACTAAAGGTTGTGCTACTCCTACAAGCCCCTCTGTAATAGACAGGACATTCGTTATTTTATCATCGGTTTTTTACGCGACGATGTTTACAGCATTTTTTGAAGAAATTTTCTCAAAATCTCCGCTATCAACAAAATCATCAAAGCCAGCAGAAGATGCATATTCTCCATAGGTGCGTGAAATCGCATACTGCGCGTTGTTGCCCTGATGCTGTCCGCTATTGTTTTGCTCTGCGCCCTGCCCCGACTGACCTGAATAGTTCAAGTCAAAAGACGCGCTTTCAAATCCACTTGAAATAAACGCATTTCGCAAAGAATCTGCGCTGTCCTTGAACGCATTGTACGCTTGAGAAGAAGCGACTAAAATCCGCCCAGTAATATTTTTGTCCTCAATGTGCAGATCGATTTTCACATTGCCAAGATTTTCAGGATGCAAGACGAGCCTTATCTGCCCATTGTCATTGTCGCGCAAAACAATATTTCCCGCACGAACAAATTCCGATGCGTTTTGTTGAATTTGATTTGTGAGCATCGCTTGAAAGTTAGAGCCATTGGCAGACGCAGTTTGATTGTTTGTTGAAAGAACATTTGAATTCGTCAGTTCCGCGGCATTCAAATCAACAGTGATTTGCGCAGTGTTTTCATCAGTGACGACAACATCTCCAAAACGCAACGAATCCGATTTTGCATTCGTTTCAGCAGTTTTTTCAGTTGAATTTTCCGTTCTAAAATCTGAAACAAGAATTTTTTTATCGCTGTCCATATAAAAGCGAGTTTTTATGGTCGCATCCTCTCTTATTTCACCCATCGTATCCACAGAAAAATCATCAGTTGAAAGCAAAAAATCAGAATCGGCGAACTGTTCATCGGTGTGCGGCGCATTCTCGCTTACCATAGACGCGAAATTCGGCGCATTTTCCGCAGCAATCAACGCGTATTCATCATCAGAAACGGCAGTGGTCTTTGAAAATTCATGTTCAGCATCCAACTCACCCTTGTCAAAATCATTTTTCACTTTCGAAGCATCGGAAAGGCGCTTTGTTTCTGAAAGAGAATGGGTCACCTCACTATGTTCAGAAAAGAAACGCTCATTTTTGCCTGCATTTTTAGATTCCTGTGGATTTTCAAAATTCACTTTCCTTTCAGATGCATTTGATTTTGAAGCTGCGTTCTTCTTTGTGGATTTTAAGTCAATTTTCTTTGGCTCTTCAGCGACTTGTGTATCTTTTACAGCCACTGTCTCTCTTTTTTCAATTGGACTTTCAGAAAGCCTTTCCTCTTTTTCTGTGTTTTCCGCACGATTTTCATTGGAATGATCAGGCTCAGGGTCTGAAATCCGTTTTTCGTCCTGTGCTTTTTTTTCAAAAGACGCTTTTTGAATCATTGATTCAAACGATTCCTTCCCATTGTTATTTCTTCCCAGTGAAACATCCTCAAAAGAACATGATGTATTGTCAAATCCCACTGTGGGCATTCCAAAAGACAAATGATTTTGAGAATGGGAAAAATCCGCGTTTTGTACTATAACACCTATAGCGACTGTCTGCATTGGCAGCACCTCCACTGTAAACGCACATCTATAAGACGCTTTGGGCGGCCGCCAAAAATCAAACAGTTCTAATCAAGATTCTCGGGTTTGCTCAGCATTTTACGCTGTATTTCCGCCGCCCTTTCGGAAGGCATAAGCGAAAGCCAGTACGAGCCCATAGAAGAAGCTCCGTTACGACGCGCAATCTCCTCAACTTTGCGAAGAACATCAATCACCGTTTGGTCGTCCATCGCAACAAGAATATTCACCGCCGCCGTAGGTTGCATACCGTTTAAATTCAAGGCAATTTGCTCAATGTTTACATTCTTATCATCGTACTGTTTTTGCGTGAGGTTAAATGTTTTTTCCCGTTCTTCAAGAGATTTTTCACGGCTCGAAAGCTCCGTTGCAATCTGCTCGTTTAATTTTTCTTTTTGGCTGATTTCCTCTTCGCGCCTGTTGAGCTCCTCTCGAAGCAAATCAAGAGACTCTCTCTGCCGTTCAAGACGCTCCGTATCAATATCCGCAACAAGAGGACGAGATGAGGTGACGGCATGCGAAGTGGGAGGCGTTTTTCCTAAAAGGCGATAAACAGGAGTAAAAACAGACTTTATATGAACCACTCCAAGATAATCAAACCACAGAAGCCCCCCGAGAGCCATAATTATAATCAGCATTATCAGTACGATTGATTTTCCCAACGATTTCACTGCAAGAACCTCGAAAAATTTTAAATAAGACCAGCGATTGCCGTTCCCAATGTTATGTCATTGTCCTGCCACACAATCTCCCAATACAGAGCGCGTTGCACAGTCAGCAGCTCCTCAAGATAGCCCATCACCCTTGCACGAACCTTATATGTCTTGTGGAATGTCGTGCCGTTGCACAGAATGCAGATGGGAGACGAAGCGTTTTTGCCCTCTCCGCTTTGCATTGCACAAGCAATGAGAATCGCCGCCGCACGACGAGCAGAGCGCTCCACTAAAGAATCCAAAAGCTCATACAGAATTTCAGCATCGTTCCCTGAAGCATAATCTGCAATGATTTTTCCCAATGGAGACGATGCGTCTTTTGGCTTGTGGAGATATTGATCTATCTCTATCAATGAGAGCGATGGAATTTTTAGTATCTCATCTGCAACATTTTGCGAAAACAAGCCCTCTGTTGCCGCCGTTTGAATTATAATTTTTGCAACAGGTCCTAAATATGCTCCGCTGCAAGATTTTTCCATATAAAACGCATCGGGATTTACCGTCGTTTTTGTAAATGCAATGTCAAAGTCGCTTCGAGTGACGGCTCTTGTCTTTCCTGACTCGCACACGACAATCTGTTTTTTCACACATTCAGCTTCAGGCTGGATGTACGCGGCGTTCAAGCCTGTGCCTAAGATGAGCCCTATATATGACGAATAGTTCTTTCCACTTGGAGCAATCGCATGTCCTGCAAGCAAAGCCGCCACCGTATCATTTAAAAGCATAATTTTATTGATTTTAGACCAGCCTCGCGCAAGGAGCTCTGCCTTCAAGCACTCTCCCACTTTTGCGCCGACAACTTCAGGAGCCTTCACTTCCTTTGAAAACCCCAAAAGAATTCCGTCCCCATCCTCTGTAATTTTCATTGGATATGAAAAGCAAAACCCTATGCAATCAGCCTTGTTTTTCAAGTGGTCGAGGTTTTCTGCAAATTGGGCGAAGAATTCTTTTTTGGAAAGCTCTTTTTCCACGCCAGGCATCTTTGTTTTTTCCATTTCGGAGATTTCAGCGTTTCCGTCACCATCAAATGTCACCAAGCAAGAGCGGAAATTCGTTCCACCTGCATCGATTACAATCACTGTCTTATTCGTGACTTTCTTTTCAGGAGGCAAACAGAATGTGCGAATCATATCTTCATCGCTTTCCTTTCCCAAAAGCCCTCGATTCATGTCATCGTAAATCGCACCAGCAACAGTGTTAATATCCTCATGGCACACAAAATTATGCCGAGACAAAAATGCGGCAACGCTTGAATTCATACATCCTCCCATAATGTTCCATTAGAACACAGACTAAAAAGCGTCTATTATTATACCACAAACAAAAAGATTATACAAATAGATTTTTACCACCTCAAACACCTCGACCACCTCTATGCATGCACGCAGCCTCTGCGCAGTTTCTAAGCGAGCAGTCTCCAGGGCAGTCTCTACGCAACCTCCTCAAGCAGATTTTTTTCAACGGAAAAAATACAACGGAAAAAAATCCTTGCAAAATAAAATTACCCTATTATAATTTATTTATGGGATTTTTTACAAAAACTTTTAGACTGCTTATTTTTATGTTTATGCTCACTTCAGTCTGCGGCTGCTTTTGCAAAAAAAATACAATTGAATTGTATCTGTCAAGCAGCGACAAGGCAGAATCATTTAAAAAACTGGCTGAAAAATTCACTGCGGAAAACAAGGGAAAACTCGAAGTTAATATAATTTTCACAAACGACGAGCCGCGCACTTTCCTTCACAGTCGCAATGAAAGAAAGCAGCTGCCTGATATAATAGCAATCGACGGAAATTCAACATTTACAAAACTTGTTGAAAAAGAATGCCTCCATTGCTTTTCAGGCAGCAGAATTCTTGAAAATATAGATTCAAATTACCTAAAGCAGCTTTTACGCATAAGCGGAAGCAAGGCAGATGCAGTCTATGGAGTTCCATACGCAGCAAATGTGTCGGGAATTATCTGCAACGCCGAGGTATTTGAAAAATACTCCGTTCCGTTTCCAAACACATGGACAGAGCTTATAGACGCATGCAAAGTTTTTAAGGCAAATGGAATCGCTCCTTTTGAAATGACTTTCGGTGAAAATGACGATTGGACAATAAAACCTGCGTGGAATAATCTTGCATCAATTTTGACAGACGATGATTTTATTTCACGAAGATACAAAAGGGAAACCACATTTTTCAAAGAGTGCAACGAAGTTCTGGAAAAATACAGCATGATTTTAGATTACACCCAAAACGAAGATATTTTTTCAACTTCATATAACGAAGGATGTCGTGCATTAGCCAGAGGAAACGCGGCGATGCTGATAAATGGCAACTGGACTGTTCCACAAATAAGAAAATTCAACCCTGAAATAAAACTAAACACAATTCCCTTTCCGGCAAGCGATGACATTGAAAAAAACTGTGTTAATTCGGGACTGGATGTGATTCTTGCAGTTTCAAAAAGAAGCAAAAATAAAAAAACCGCCCTTAAATTCATTGAATTTTTGCTCAGACCAGAAAACTCTCAATTTTACATCAACAAACAATATTCATTTTCCGCAGTCAAAGGAATTGAGCAACGCAATGCCGACTCCAAATTAGTTATGAACCTCATCAAAGAAGGAAAAATTGCAGACTATCCCGACCACTACTATCCTGACAATTTTGACCTCATCACCCTGCTCATGGATTTTGCCCACAACAAGCAAAAGAAAATTCCGAACAAACAAAATATCTCGGTGACGCTTTTAAATTTTGACCGCAGCTTTGACTCTATTATCACCACACGAACGACAGTAATTGAAAAGACTGCTTCAATCGCACGAAAGCCGTTCTATTGGAAAGACAGCAAAATCGCAATTGACTAATTTTCTGTTGCCACAGGTTGATGACTGACCTCACACCCTAGTTTGACACCACCGCGATGGAACATATTTTATCGTGCAAAATGCCATCAATTTCTACAGACATACGGACTTCATAATCGCCTGGTGGAACATTTCCAATCGTAAGGCTGTTTGATGATTCCCTTTGAACCTCATTGCCATTTTGTAATAGCCAGATTTCAAAATTTCCTCCCACAGGTTTTTCCATTGTATCTTTTACAGAGAAAGAAATTTTGCCGCCCACTTTCACGGTATTATTATTATCGACTCCTGACACCGTAAATGTATATTCACCATCAGGCAGTGTTATTTCAATGTTTGACCCTCCTTTTTCGACAAGAACGCCTTTTCCATTTTGCAATTTTATCGTATAGTTTCCTGGCACCGTAAAGTTTTTAATATCTGCATCCGTAAGCGAAGTTCCATCTACGGAAATTAAAATCGCATCGCCTGTTCTATACTGCGCTTTAGTAAATGAGATTTTTATCGGTTTATCCTTTTTCTGCAATTCAAATCGTTCAAGCGCAATATATTGCCCCTCCGCGCCAAATTCCACTTCAGAAATGCCTATCGTTCCCCTCAAATTAAGCGCAGCCTCTTTTTCTTTCATTGAAACTTTTACAGCGTCAGCCCCATAAACATATCCCAAAGTCAGTTTCTTTCCAGAAAAGGCAATTCCTTTGCCTATGGTTATATCTCGCAACGCCATAGAATGTGCAGTCACAACAATGGAATCCTTTATAGAATGTTGCGGCTGCCCCAAAATGGTGAATTGTGCCTTATGATTGTTATAATCAAGTTCAGCAGATACAGAAGAATCCAAAATGACGATGTTCTTTTCATTGGAAATATCATCAAACGCGTGCAACGCGGCGGAAATTGTCTTAAAAGGATGCTTTTTTGAACCGACATTGCCATCATTCCCAGTAGACTCATTCACAACTAATTTTGTTTTTCCCACCTTCAATGCATATTCTATTGGGATTGAATTCACATATCCGTCGAGCATGGCATGCGCTTTCACAAATATATCCCCCACAGGTATGTGAAGCTCTTGCTTTCCTTTTCCTTCTCCCTCGAAAAGACGCTCTCCTTTCTCATCTCCTCCCTTATACACTGCATACTCAATTTTTATGTCGCTCTGTGCAGAAATTTGATACTCCTTTCCATTTTTATCATAGCTTTTATCAGGAGGGAGCAAATATATTGTGGCATCCGTTATCTTGTCGCCTTCGTCTTGCTGCAGCTTCGCACCGTTTTCTATTTCTTTATTCCCCTTGTCTTGAACAGTTACAGAGCCAAGCGTTTGTATTTTTGTAGTCTCAAACGCCTCGCTTGAAAGTCCATTATCATCTGAAAGGGTGATACAACAATCAATTTCAGGATAAGAAGAAATAGCAATGCCTGAAAAAAACATCACTGGATTAGATGAATGAAATTCTTTACTCACATTCACTGGAGTATAGTCTTTTGTTTTATCCTCAGATAAAAAAGAAGCGTCGTCATCAGAAAATGTAAATGAGCCTGCGTCATCTATAGAAACCTCAAAATCCTTTTCCAAAACAGAGTTCCCATCTGCACCATCAATTTTAATCTTGATAGTAGAAATATCACGATGCATTTTGGAAAGCACCGCGGCTTGAGGCATATTGAACGCGATAAGATAGCATTCTTTATCATCATTTGGATATTTGTATATCACCATACCAGAAACAGAAGGCGGCGGTGAATTTGCCTTGAGCTTTAATGCGCTATATTGTTTAAATTGCGCATCACTTAACGGATGGGACAATTGTATTATCGGGGAGATATTGACACCTGGATGTCGCTCTTCACAGCGCAATAGAAAATTCTGCGAGAATCTCAAATCCAATGCGGAATTTGCTTTGTCGTGGATGACTTCAAACAAATCGTGAGCGGAACTCTCCTGACTGGAGCTCTCCTGTCCATTGACAGCTTTATCCATAGGCGATTCATCACCCCACCAACTTTCAAAAGACTCATCTTGCCAAGAAACATTTAAATTCTCTCCAAATGTAAATGTATACCCTTGCGGATTTTTTAGAAATAGTCTTATTGAAAAATCTTTGTCCGAGGGGATATTTATATAACCATCCACTCCTGTTTCGTATTTTTGATCGGGAAGAACATATCTGGTGATTTCCGACTCTCCAAGATTTTCATCAAAGAAATCCTGTATAGATGCGTTGAATCCATCGTTTAAAAGATTACAAGAAGCCGCAAAAAGTGAAAAAAGAGAAGTCAAAATCATAAACAGTTTTTTCATATTACAAATGCCATCCTATTCCAGCCTGTGGAATTACTTCGCCAAATGCCGAATCGGGCATAAAGGCATTGATATAATCAAGACCCATTTCAAGGAAAAAATTTCTTCCCAAGAAAAACTGTATATCCGCCCCGCACTGCACGCTTATGCCGAAGCTGTTAAACGCAAGGCTTTTTTTATTGTTCGCAAAAGTAAATTGAAAATCGTTAAATAATAATACACCAACTCCACCATGAATTTCTAGTGTCGCAATGTGCCTTTCACGCTTTTTTTTATTTTTTGAGGAAAAATGAATCGGCATTTTATATATCGCATTCAAGTAAGTGTCTATCGTGTTCCCTTTTATTGTATACGCAGAATTTTCATATTTTATGTGGTTCGCATGCGCATTCAGTCCAACTCCAAAATGCCCCGTTTTGCGCTTTAAAAATATGAGAGCCAGTTTTGCATACGCATTGTATGGATATATTTTAGACTCCATATATTCAGGGTAGGTTCCGCCATACAAAGGAAATGGCAGTGAATACCCTAAACTAACATCAAAGCTCATGCCCTCGCTTTCTTTCACCGTAATGAGATTTTTTTCACCTGTGGTTTTCAATCCGCTTGCATCCATCGCAGTCAGCATATAATCGCCCACTTCCAACGCGCTCACATCTAAACGCATCTTCACTTTTCTGCCCGACTTATTTACAGATATGATTTCTGGAACAATCACCTCGCCTGTTGAAAGACTTACCAGAGTGTATGTGGTGTGGGATGTGGCATCAATCTCTTCCGTGGAGTCTTCGCCCCTTTCTTCGGGGGCTTCGGTCTCTGTGGAATTGCTGGAATTGTCAGAATCATCCGTATCCTCCGCATCGCTTTCAGCTGATGCAGGTGCGCCAGTTGATGAAATCGGCGCAAAAAGATTTCTTCCTTCGACCGTAAAAACACCGTCATTGTATCCCTTGCGGTAAACTGTAGAAGAGCCTGTCGCAGAGCTGGTAATGTTTGTTATGCGCGGTAAAAGAGCAGGAAATATAGAGAATTCCATCCATTCGGATTCCGTGCTGGTCGCTCCAATCAAATTGTAGGCGACAATCTTATAGCGATAGCGGCCAGGACTTTGGCGCGGACGGATTTCAACGCTCGTGTCTGTATTTTCAGCGCGGATTTCAAGAGCCTTTTCAAACGACTGTTTTTTCACATTGTATTTTTCAATGATTACCGTGTAGAAAAGCACAAATTCCGAGTCGCTTGCCTCCCATTCAAGCGTCTGCCATGTCTCCTCAATGTTTTCCTCGTCTTCTGTATCATCACCCCCCCCCTCTGTATCATAGACACCTTCAATTCCTTGCAACGCTTTAGATTCACTGGCATCTTCAGCACCAATCGTTTGCTTTTCCGAATTTGGCTTTCGTGCGAATATGCACACTGGCAAAACAAAGAGAAAAAATAACACTAATTGAAAGAAAACGGCTCTATTGACCATACGGATTTACCGCCCCCTTCATTTTTGTCGCTTGGGGAACAGGCACATCAGTTGTAAAAGATGCAGATGAAAGTCCGCTTTCCTGCAGAACACTGTCAAGCCTGCCATCGCCATCGGAATCATACCTTCTCACCGCTTTCACCGTATATGTGAATTTTCCATTCGAAAATTCTTGTCTATCCGCATCGGTCAATTTCTCAAAATTAATGGAATATCGCGGCTCTTTTAAAATCTCGCTCACCAATCTATTTTTTCGTGAAGTTCCATCACCCTTAAAAATTTCAATCTCGTATTCCGTTGCATTGTCCACTTTCCCCCATTCAAGTGAGATTACGCGAGGATTATTTAAATTCTGTAGATAGGCCGCGTTGAAGAAATCCGGCGTTGCACGAAGAGTTGATGGCGAAGTGAGATTTTGAATGGGCAGCACTCTAAATGTTCTGAGGTTTTTGCCCTCATTTGCAGAGACATCCACTCCATCACGCGTTTTTGCATAAATCGCAACACGATATGTTCCTTCTGGAAGCCCCTGCCCTGTCTTTAAAGGCACACTGAATGGCGCGACTCTCTTTCCTGAACGCACTTCCTTATTAGATGGATAACGCATAACTTCATAGGTTTTATTCCCTTCGATTTTCTGCAGAACAATTTGCGCCTCTCGCAAAGCCTCTGCGCTCTTCCATGTTAAAACGGGTGGCTGCAGCGCCGCGTTGACCCCATCGAACTTCATGCCTTCTCGTGGATAGGTTATTTCCACAGGATACATTTTCTTCACGGAGAACATTCTTCGAGCCGCCCTACCTGTCAAATCACTTGAAACGCCAGGAACTGCATTGGCTCTCGCTTCAATTTGAACCGTGTAATTCGCTTGATTCCTAAATTTTGAATCGGAGAACATATCAAGAGAAATGTGGTTTTCCTTGAGCGTTCTATTGAAAATAGCCGTTTTTCCATCCACAGACAGAATGCTGAACATATATTCATCCGCCCCTTGAAGCTTCTCCCACCTAAAATGCGCAAGCGCATCCTTATGCACCGTCACGCTGTCTCTTGGCTCTATAATTTTTACCGCGGCAAGTCTGTCAACAACAGAAAATTGACTTGCACGTGAGGCAACAACAATTGGATTTGCATTTATGCTTCCAAATGCGGTTCTCTCGCCACTATGCTCTCCAAAAGATTGCGTGCTTTTGAGACGCCAATAATACTGTCCCACAGGGAGAGCCGAAATCGTAGTGGTGGTTTCATTCCATGGAACTTTTTTGCTCAACACAATGTTTTGAAAATCTGAATCCGTGGCGATTTCCAGTTTGCTTTCAAAATTCTCCGTCAAGTGCGTTCTCCACATGAAATTTGTTTTTGGAAGAGTGCTCTCGCTCACTCGATAGCCATCCACAGGTTCAACAATGCTCTGTTCAAGCGTGCCCTTGATTGCATATAGTGTACGCACTTGGGAAAAGGGAGAGGAAACTCCTTCAGAATCTGTGCTTTTCACCCCCCAATACAATTTTCCCTCTGGAAAACTAATTGACTTTGTGTCTATCTTATAGAAATTCTCCGAAACCGTTGCGTTGTGCACTGGAAAGTCGAGATTTGGGCTTGTGCTCACGACAATATCATACTTTGTTACATCAAAATCGCTTTTCCATGAAAAAGAAATCGCTCCCGCATTTCTTTCAACATTCAGAACGCTCTCTTCGAGAGGACTTAACAGCGTTGGAGGCATTAAATCGCTTCTTTTTTCAATTGAAAATTTTCCAACCTCGCTTTGAGCGGCATAGCCAACCTTGTTTATTGTGTAGAATGGAGTTATCCTCCAAAAGTATTTTCCATCGGAGAGACTTGAAATCATTGAAGATTCAGTTTGCCCTGTCTGCGTGATAATTGGCTTTTCAAAACTGGCATCCTCTGCAACTTCAAGTTTGTATGACGTGGAAAACGGCGCTTCATCCCAAATCAAACGGACGACAGGAGCTTTTGAGCGGTAGTAATAGGTATACTCTTGCGCCGGCGCAACAAGAGACGGCGGCAACGACTGGGATATTTGTATTTTTCCAACTTGCGAAAAATTCTCCGCGCCTTCGATTCTCCAGTAATATGTTTGCGGCGCAAGAGAAATTTGATAGGATTCTGCGTTCTTGATTTCGGAACGCTCTATTACATTCTTAAAGTTTTTGTCGCTGGAAATAGTCAGTATAACATCATGAGAGACTTTTTGAATGTCGCTCTCCGCTTGTTCATTATTGTCCGAGTCCCGAAACTTCCACGCAAAATCAACAGGAAAACTTCCCTCATTGTGATATAAATACTTTTGATTTTGCACAGGAGAAAGAACGGTCATTAGTGGCGTTGTGATTCGCGCAGGAGTCTCTCCATCGGTAAAAGCGACCATAATATTTTCACCTGCATTGAGCGTCTGCACGGTCGCTTCTCCAGCGGCATTTTCTCCGTTAGCATTGTTTGTGAAAATGCTTGCCCTTCCTGCCAGCACTTGAAAATTCGCCGATTGGTTTTCACCGCTTGCAGAAACGCCTGCACTTAAAGAAGAGCCACTCTCCACCTGCACTTTCATTCCACCCGAATTGACGGTAAGACCGCTCGTCGCCTCGCTTGAGTCAAAAACCGCCGCCCCTCCCGACAAATCCGCAACAATGCCATCTTCACTGACAAACACCTGCGCCATCGTGTTTTCAGAGAGCTCCATAATATTGCCATCTGAAAAATGAATTGTCGCCTCCGAAAGACCTGCGGTGTGTATTGTGTCGCCATTATAGATAGGGGAACCTGATCGCAATCTATCCCACACATTTTTTCCAGAGAATTTCCGTTGCGCGGTCTTATATTTAAAGGAAATCGTTGCAATCGGCTCTTCATTCATTTTTGAAAGAGAACGGAAAAAACTGTTATAAAAGAGGTACAGCGCATACGCTGCGCACAAAAGGAGAAGAAGAATTGCCAAAGCAAATAAAAATGAAAAGCTATTTTTGGACTTGGATTTTGTTTTCTTCTTCATTCAAATTCACCTTTTCAAAGTCTGGAATCGGAATTCCAAGCAAATTTCTCACTTCATTAAGCGTCTTTGGACCATTTGGTCCAAGAACTTTAGAACACTCCTCGTCCACCTGAAAATTCGGGTCTCCCTGTCTAAAGAATTTTTCAATGTCAAATTTCGGCATATTGACAATGCCATAAAAATGCTGCATTCCTTTTCCTTTGACATCAAAACCAACAGGTATCATCTCTACAATGATTTCATTCTCTTCGTTCTTCGGCTTTAAAGTGTAATTGTTTTCAGGACAGCGTATATAATCTTTTTTCAGCAAATTATAGGTGTCTTGTGTAATCAGCATATCAGTTCCGCACGGCTTGTTCGCAGCCTCTGTTCTGCTGGCAAAGTTTACGGCATCTCCAATCGCCGTATACTCCATCTTTTCATGAGAACCTAAAATTCCCGCAGTCGCTCGCCCTGTGTTCAAGCCGCGCCCTATTTTTATAAACGGCTTGTATTGTGCCTTTGCATCGTTTTTATGTTGCTCAGTAAAAATCATCGCATCTTTATTATACTTCATAAGCGAGTAGCGCATTGCGATAGAGCCCTTACAGGCATTAAGCGCATCGTTTATGACATGCCGTCTGTGCTCGCGAGCGAGCTTTATGCGACGCAAATCGTCTTTTGGCAGCTTTTCAAAATCAAGGGAGTCCTCACGCAAAATGCCCCATGTCGCCATAATCGCATCTCCTTCGAATTTATCAACGATTCCACCGCTCAATGTAATGCACTCAACCATTCGGCTCATATAGTCATTTAAAAAACTGATGATTTCACGCGGAGAGTTGCTTCCGAATTTCTGCTTGAAACCATCTGAAATCGCCGTGAATCCACGGATATCGCTAAAAAATATTGTTATGTCTTTGAGATGCGGGTCAAAATCAATCTCGTTTCGCGCAATCGCCTTTGCAACACCCTTGTTTGTGAAGCGCGCGAATGTGTTCAAAAATCCAAACTCCGCCATTGTGCTGTTGTTCAAAACACCGATTTCATCCCCCCGCCGTAAATTCAGCTCTATAGAGCTTGAATCAAAGTTGCCGTTTTGAATTTCAGAGGCGGCGTCTGTGAGACGGCGAATTGGTTTTGAAATGCCAAATCGAGCGTAAAACAAAATGATGATAGTTGAAATACAGAACACAACGATTGTGAGCAGGATATTGTTGTCACGAGTGATGTTCACCGCTTCCAGTATCGCGCCAAGTGGAATTGTCGTCACCATTACAATGTCCGCAAAATCCAACTTTTGATATGCGCCGTAGAACCTTTGTTCCACGCCATCATCATCAAATTCAGAATACGGAATTTGGCGGCTGGAATTATTGTTTTGGTTCTCAGAGCGAATTTGTTCAATCAATGGATTGCTGCCCATATTGTCGCCACGAAGAACACGCTCGTTTTCAGGATGACTTAAAAGGTCATTGGCATCATTTATCATAAATGTTGTGTTCGTAGAATTTGTGCCCAAAATATTAGAAATCGACTCTATGCTGAATGTAATCACGCAGGCTTGAGAAAGCCCCTTGTTATTGTAGGGAAACAACAACGCCATAGATGGAATTTTAAAATAGGGGCTTGCGTTGAGAGCAATCACCTCTCCTCCACGCGAACGCTCAATCGCATCCGCCTGCTCCCTTAAAAAGAGCTCGTCCGACTCCGCTTCAATTTCGTTTGTTGAAAAAAAGCTCGCGTTCAGGAGATTCCAAGCGGACAAATTTCCATACAAATCCGAAATATTTGAAATAATATGAATTGAGGCAATATCAGGATTATGCTCAAAGAAAAAATCCGAGGCTTGAGCTGCAAGCGGAGAATCACGACCTTCAGAAGCAACATACACCAAATCAAGCAATTGAAACACATTTCCTTTAATCGCACGAATTTTGTCATTTACGGTGCTGGCGGCTCTTGTATTAATAGAAAGGTTGCTCTCCTCAGCTGTAATTTTGACATCTTCACTAATAAAATAGCTATTCAAGTAGGTGACAGCCCCTAGAGAAACTAAAACAATAACACCAAGGATGAGGGCGAGTTTTACACCTAAAGGAAATCGAACTGTGACTTTTTTATTTTTTTTTAGATTTGCCATAGAATCACCAAAAACAAAATAATAATGACGAATCAAAATACTTTTTGATTATAGCATATTTTGATTCGTTATGTCAAAAAAGCAAGAGCCTCATTTGCATCCAATCACTTCATCGAACATATAATCACTTAAACATTCTTACGAATAAATGCAGCCGCCCCATTGTCCACGGCTTCAGCATGAAAAATTATATTCATAGAAAATACGGAAATTATTGAAAAAAACAAAATTAAATCCGCTCCAGGGCAAGTCCATACAAAGCCTCGAGAAGTTCCGGCTGCCATTCGGCAGGTTTCGCTTCGCTCCACGCTGCCTACGGCAGGGTTGTTTGAAGTCCTCACTGTCGAGTTTTGTATGTACATTACCCTTGCGCTCCTTTAATTTTGCATTAGTTTACAAAATTTTTGCATTTTCCTCTCGTTGCAATTTTTCGTGCTGAAGCCCTGCCCATTGACAAAACACCCATTGACAAAACAGCGCATAAATTGGAAAATTCCCGTGTCTGCAGCATTTGAAAACACCTCGTATTTTCAATGCCGCCTTTAAAATCATTATCGGAGTTTATTTTATGAAACATAAACTGCTTATTTTTGATATGGACGGAACAATTCTTGACACGCTTGAAGATTTAGAGGCCGCCACTAACTATGCGTTAAAAGCGCATGGATTTCCAGAGCGTACGCTTGAAGAAGTTCGCGCATTTGTGGGAAACGGAACGCTTTTATTGATTGAACGCGCCTGTCCTTCTGGAACAGATGAACATAAAATCCGCGCTGTTTACGAAACATTCACACCGTATTATAATGAGCATTGCTGTGAGTGCACAAAACCGTACAGCGGCATTATCAATGCGATTGAGGAAATCCGCTCGATGGGCATAAAAACCGCCGTCATCTCAAACAAACCCGACGCGGCGGTTCATGAGCTGTGCAAAGACTGGTTTCCCAATCTTTTTGATTTTGAAATCGGCGCTCGAGAGAATGTTCCGAACAAGCCCGCGCCAAACTCGGTGAATGAAATAATCGCCCGTCTTTCGCTCAAAAAAGATGAGGTTGCATACATCGGGGATTCTGATGTGGATGTGGAAACAGCCTTGAATGCAGGCATTGACTGCATTGGCGCGGAGTGGGGATTTCGTGGACGGGAATTTTTACTGCAGCACGGCGCCAAAGTGACCGTCAAAAACGCGGAGGAATTGCTTGCATATATCAGAGCAGAAAATGCATAAAAATTGCAAGCGACGCTTGCAAAGACAAGAGATTGCCTCGTTTGCTCGCAGGTGAGATTTTCTCGCAATTGATAATCAAATGTATTGCAGACGAACTGTTCTCGCTGATGGTGAAAAGGGGTTTTAGGGGATTCCCCCGAGGAGAGAGGGTAGCAAAAGACCACGACAGTGGTCTGAAGCGAGGGAGATTCGCAACGAGTGTGCAGCACGAAGTTTCAAGCGGACTTCTCCCCCTTATAAATTTATATAAAATATAAAAAGACAAGAGAGGTAAAACTATGGCTAAAAAGAAGTTGAGCACAGAAGAAAAATCTTTGGATGAAATTGTTGTCTCCTACAAAAAATTCTTGGACAACGGAAAAACCGAACGCGAATGTGTTGAACACATTATTGAAAAGGCTGAAAAATGCGGATACAAAAACGCGCTTTCTGTCTCTTCCCTCTCTGCAGGAGACAAAGTGTACATCCAAAAGATGGGGAAAGCAATCGCGCTGTTTGAAATTGGCAGTGACAAAATAGAAGATGGCTTGAATATACTGGGAGCGCATATTGACTCGCCACGCCTTGACGCAAAACAAAATCCGATTTACGAAAAGGAATTCCTCACCTACTTGAACACGCACTATTATGGCGGCATAAAAAAATACCAGTGGGTGACAATGCCGCTTGCGATTCATGGAGTGGTGTGCAAAACGGACGGAAGCACGGTAAAAGTCACGGTTGGCGAAGCCGAAGACGACCCTGTTTTTTGCATAAGCGACATTCTTCCGCACCTGGCGCAAGAGCAGATGAAAAAAACAGGCGCAGATCTGATTAAGGGCGAAGACTTGGATTTGGTGATTGGCTGCGAGATTCCTCCGAAAAAAGAGACCACAGACAAAAAGAAAAAGAAGGACAAGGAGGAAGAAGAAAAAGACAGCGGCAAAAAACAGATTCTGGAGATTCTCTCAAAAAAATACAAGATTTCGGAGGACGACTTCCAGTCTGCGGAGCTTGAAATTGTGCCTGCTGGAAAGGCGCGCGACATGGGATTTGACCGCTCGATGATTTTAGGCTACGGGCAAGACGACCGCTCGTGTGCGTTCGCATCATTTTTGGCGATGCTTGACTCAAAGGCGGGAAAAAGAACAACCTGCTGCCTTTGCGTTGACAAGGAGGAAATCGGAAGCGTTGGAGCGACGGGAATGGACTCAAATTTTTTTGAAAACGCGCTTGCAGAAATCATCGCCCGCATCGATGGAGAAAAATACAGCGAGTTGACCTTGCGTCGCGCTCTTGCCAACAGCAATATGCTTTCAAGCGATGTGAACTCCGCATACGACCCGATGAACGCCTCGCTTTACGACAAAGAGAACGCCTCCTTCTTGGGCGCGGGGCTTGTTTTGAACAAATACACTGGCTCTCGTGGAAAAAGCGGGGCGAGCGACGCAAATCCTGAATTCATCGCGAAAATCCGCGGCTGTTTTGACAAGGCGGGCGTTGCGTACCAAATGGCAGAACTTGGCAAAGTGGATCAAGGGGGCGGAGGAACAATCGCGTACCTTTCAGCAAAATACGGAATGAATGTGATTGATGCGGGAGTCGCTGTTTTGAGCATGCACGCACCGTGGGAAATCACCGCCAAAGAGGATTTAAGGCAAGCCTACAACGGCTACAAGGCGTTCTTGGGGATGGAAGAATAAAAGGCAGTTTTTTTGGAAATTGTATAAAACGGTGTTGTGTTTTTCTAAAAGAAAGGGTTTAATAGTGTCAATATGAAAATTTTTGAACGTGAAAATGTTAAAATAATACATTGTGATATGTTTGAAAGCGAAGGTTTGCCAAGCATTTCCAACGAATATATTGATGCTATTATAACTGATTTTCCCTATGGTACGCTGAACAAAAGAAACAAATGGGATGAAGTTATAGATTACAAAAAGTTTTGGAAAGAAGCCTTTAGAATCGGAAAAAAAACAACACCCACAATTTCCACAGCGCAAATGCCTTTTACTGCATATTTGATTTCCACAAATTACAAAACATTTAAATATACATTGATTTGGGAAAAATCAAAGGCAACAGGCTATCTCAACGCCAAAAAGCAACCTATGCGCGCTCATGAAGAAATAGTTGTTTTTTATGACAAGCAATGTACATACAATCCCCAAATGACAAAAGGGGAACCATATAACAAAGGATGCGCTGTCCGTGACACAATGGCTTATGGAAAACAAGAAAAGGCGATTTTAGTTAAAAATGATACAGGATTGCGTTATCCAAGAAGCGTTCAGTATTTCGTTACCGCTGAATCAGAGGGAAAACTTCACCCAACGCAAAAGCCAATTGCATTATACGAGTGGCTTATAAAAACATACACAAATGAAAATGACATAATCTTAGACCCTTGTATGGGCAGTGGCACAACAGGAATTGCAGCATTGAATTTGGGAAGAAGATTTATCGGCTTTGAAAAAGATGAAAATTATTTTAATGTTGCTGAAAAGAGATTTGAAGAATTTTTTGAAACACCAAATTTATTTGCAGCAGCAATGTGAGGAAAAATGACACTTGAACAAATATTAAGTAGAAACAAAAACTATATTCACGCAAGCAATATACTCTCAAAGTTAAATGGTCAGAAGCACTTGGACAAGGCAAACGATTTGAAGAAAATATATGAGGAATATATTACAAATATAAAGCAAATAGACCACAGCAAAAGAGAAGAAGAAGTTATTTCTGAAAAGGCTGCGCTTTTGAATGCTTATTACAGTGATTTTGACTCTGGTGAATTTGGAACTGTTTTTACTTCACAAAGCAAACTGCGCTCGACCATACTAGAAGAGTTTTTATGCATTTTATTTGAAGATTTGATTGACGATATAAAAAAGAATCTTGAGAAAAACAGTGAAAATTTAAAAGCAGGAGGCATCAAAGCATATAGCAATTTATATTTTTCTAGCGAAAACTTAAAGGAATTTGTTAATTTGCCTAAAATTGGAATTAACCAAAAAGACCAAGACTATGCTATTTACCGTCCATTAACTTTAATTGTAAATAGTGAATTTCAAAAAGAAATAAATCTACCCATAGTTTCTATCGAGGCAAAAACATATATTGACAAGACAATGCTTGAAGGTTCAATTGCCACAGCAGAAAAAATCAAGTCTGGAAATCCTTATGCAAAATTTTTTATGGTGACAGAGACATATGAAGTTGACCAATCTGTTGATCCTGCCTATTCACGAATCGACCAAATCTATGTTTTGCGAAAGTCAGATACCCGAGGAAGCAAGAATCCCATTGACACTGATGTTGTGCATTCACTGTACTGCGAAGTAAAAAATCATTTAAATCGTGATTGGGGGAATATCAAAAAGAAGCTTTGTGATTTTGGAAAAATAATCTAAAACAAAGACTATATAGTTAGATAGTTGTAAAACCGCCCTGCACCTTTTTGCGCAAGCGAAAAGTGCGTGCTGACCTTCAAACAACAAAAATGAGTGTATAATCCAGTGGTCAGCCCCCATCCACTCCACAATTTTGCCGCTCACCCTTTCAATTCATGTAGACTGTCAAATGGGTAGAGCTCTCCAAGCGTTTTTATGACTGCGTTTTCAAAATTTGAGCCGAAAATAACCGGGGTGTCGGGAGGAGCAAATTCCGTGAGCACTTGACGACACGCACCGCATGGTCCCACGGGATAGTCCGCTTGGGGGGCGGCAATTGCCAACGCTTTGAATGTTTTATATCCTTTGCTGATGGCGGAAAAAACCGCGCTTCGTTCAGCGCAGTTTGTGAGTCCGTAAGAACGGTTTTCCACATTGCATCCCGTAACCACACTGCCATCTTCCATGAGCAACGCCGCTCCAACGGGAAAATGTGAATAGGGCGAATAGGAATTCATGCTTGCCGAAAGCGCCGCCGTAAAGAGTTTTTCTAAATCTGATTTTTGCATATCTCAAAACCTCTCCTCTTGCTACAATTTTTCGTGCTGAAGCCCTGAACACGCTACCCTCTCGGGGCTTTTAACGGGTCGATTGGCATACCGTTTTGAAAGACCATAAATTTTATCGATGAATCGCCACTCCGCGCAGTCTTTCCAATCTCATCGCCGAGAACAACATAGTCGCCTTTCTTCGCCGTAACGCTTCCCAGCCCTGTGTATGAATAAATCAACCCTGTTTTTGACTGGACAAAAACAACCTCACCAAAGCCTCTATAAACGCCTGTGTACATGACCGTTCCCTCGCGCACCACGCGCACGCTTTCACCGTCTTTTCCTGTAAGTTGCACACCACCGACTTTTCCACTCACGCTTCGCACCGTTGGTTTTTCAAGCGGCCATGTCACCCCTGTTGCATTTATCACTTTTCCTTGATGAGTGGATAAAGTACTGGGCGTTGGAAGCGCATCGGATTTTGCAACCACTGTTTTTTCAGATTTTGAGACATTTGCACTGGAAGTCGCACTGTTTTGCGGTTTTTCAAGCGCATTCGCTGGAACAAGCAGTTTTTGCCCCACTTTAATAGTCGTCGAATTGTCAATGTTGTTTAGAGCCAACAGTTCCGTCAACTTGATATTGTTTTTTCGTGCAATTCCATAGAGAGTATCGCCTTTTGCCACAATATATTCCAGTGTTTTTATATGTGACGCAGAATTCTGTTTCCCTGATTGCGCATTGTTTTTGCCGCTCGCTTCCTTGTCTTCAGAAAGAGCCGCCGCATTGCTTATGTCAGCAGATGGAATAATCAGTTTTACTCCAGCCTTCAAAACATCGTTTTCGCTCAGATTATTAGCGGCGCGAAGCTCTGGCACGGTAATCTCATATTTCCTGCTGATTGAATAGAGAGTGTCTCCTGTCTTCACAACATAACTTGAATCCGCATAGAGACCAGGGCAAAAAACAACAGAACTGATAAAACAGAGTGCAAACCATTTAATAAACTTAAAAATATCATTTGACGCTTTCATATAGTAATTATCGGCGGAGAACACATTTTTTTTAAGCCAATTTCAGCAGATAGATAGACTTCTTGATTAGATTTCCTCGCCAACTATCCTATGAAAAAGAGAGTGCACATCTATCCCGTTGATTTTCTCATTCGCTTTGTAATGTTCCAGCATACTTTTTCTGCCGTATTCCAAATGGCTTGAAGTGATTCCGTGCTTTATTGAACTGTCAGCCTCAATGATTGCGGAAAGGTGGTCCGCAATTCTCACAATCCGTCCGTCAACAGGGGAAAATTTTTCATCATTGTATTTTTCGTTCAAGTCTTCCCAGCTAACGGTCTTCGTTCTTCCGTCCTCGCCAATAATTCTGTTTGAAAATTCATCGCTTGTGTAAAACATCAGCTCATCGGCAAAATACGGCTCCATAAGAGGAAAGAGCTCCCTCCCCACAATTTCATCCTCTATGCGCTTTACAATCACGGGCAAATCAGAAGTCGCTTTTTTCACAGGCGAGATTATGTCGCGCGTCACCGCCTCCGGCAAATCGTGAAAAAGCGCGGAAAAATAATTGTTTATGATGCGATGCTCATTCATTTTTACCTCGCTTGCCCTGCATAAAAGCAGTGTGATTATCGCCACAAAAAAACAATGCCCAAGCACAGAAGTCTTTGGAACGCGCGGGGTCTGATTCCACCTCACTTGAAAACGCAGCTGCTCTATTTTTAAAAGAAATTCATAAGACCGTTGTCGGGTCATAAGCAGCTGCAACCCTGTCAAATCAAGATAATTCTGCAAATCCGCCAAAAGCTCCTTGTTTATTTTCTCAAGGCGTTCAGGCTCGTTCACCATCATAAGCATTTGCAGCTCGCGCATCGTGGCAAATTTCTTTGCCGCTGACAGAATCCTGCTTGCGAGACGAGATTTATCGGGAATCGCAACCGCCCCTGCCTTTTGACTCTCATAAATCGTGAACATCGAAAAAAGCTCTTTGTCATCTATAAGCGGCTTGTATTGCTCAAAGACCCATTCATTCAAATGCAAATATTCAGCGGCATAGTCCTTTTTTAGGATTTGCTGAACAGTAGCCTTTATATCGCAAAGAGCGATTTTTTTTAGCAAGTCAAAAAGAGAGGCATAAATCATCCATGTCCAGTCAACAAAATTCCCTTTGTCTTCCTCACACTTTCCGATTATATACGCCAAAACCATTTTTTCAGCGGCTTTGTCCATTTCAACGATTTCAAACGGATGAATCAAATCTGTCCAGCGTTGAATAGAAAAACCCTCAAAAATATTTAAAGCCAAATCCCTGCTTACCATTTTTTATGCAACCCTATCTGCTTGAACCTGATTTTTGCTCAGCATCCATTTTACGTTTCCAAACAACCGCTTTTTTCTTGGCCTCCTCCGCGCCTGTTGAATCATTCAAGGCAAGGGCGAGTTTGTGCCGCGCAAGAAGAAATTTTATGGCGCTTTGCATATCGTCAAGCCGATGAGTCGAAAGCTCGTACTTATCGCGGTAATTAGATGCGGAAAGCTCAATCTGCTTTGTCAACATACGAATATACAAAACCACGGTCTCGTAGTCCGCGTCTCCTGGATTAAAGTATATTTTTGCAGCCTTTCTCATATCAATTAAATTTTTTGCAACGACAACGAATCGCCCCTTTAACTCCACAAACGACCACTTCCACTTTGAATTGTCGCCAAACGCATTTTCCAAAAGAGTTATCGCGAGCCCCAACTTTCTCACAAGATAATATCGTTGTTCTACAGAAAAATCTAAAATCGCATCGTAATTTTTTTCAAGCTCAGAATACGGCATATCGATTATATTTGTGACAACCTCTTCAAGATATATAACTGCTTTGTAAAGAACTTTCCGCGCCTCATTTAAAACATCGTTGTTCTTTACACCTAACATTGACCATGAAAGACTATTTTGCGCCATATACAATGAAGAAATATAAATCATCTCCCCACACAAATCTAGCTTTTTGTAGGGGGCGTTTTTTTTATCCCGTGAAATTTCACCCAAAACCGATTTTTCAAGAGCCAAGGCCTCAGATACCTTCGATTGATACGGCGTTATTGCATCGGCAAAATCTTGTCGCGCCATATCGGAAATCTTTGCCATAAAATCCCCCTCGTTGTGTCTTTTATGCCGCTAAAGAGCGCTTGCTTTTTCAAGCATTGAGCGCGCATGCTCCAAAGACGCAGTGCTTTCCGTATCACCCGAAAGCATTCTCGCAACCTCTTGAACACGCTCCTCGCCTGAAACACGCTGAACGGAAGAAGCAGTTTTTCCTCCAGACACAGCTTTTTTTATTCTCATTTGATTATCGGCAAAAACCGCGATGCTCGCTAGGTGCGTAATGCAAAAAATCTGTTTTGACACAGCAAGATTTTTCAAGTGCCGTCCCAAAGACACTGCGATTTCACCTCCGATTCCCGTATCGATTTCGTCAAAAATGAGCGTTTCCACAGGGTCGTTCTCCGCAAAAATCGTTTTCAAGGCAAGCATGACGCGAGAAAGCTCTCCGCCTGATGCAATCTTTGCAAGCGGCAATAACTGCGAGCCGACATTCGCGCTTATCAAAAATTCAATGTTATCCATTCCATAAGGTCCGCACTTTTGCTCAACATCAGTTCCAGGTTTTTCAACGATACTCACAGAAAATTTCGCGCCTTTCATGCCAAGGTTTTGCAAAATCACCTCGACTTCTTGCGAGAGGGTCGCCGCGGAAGCCTTTCGTTTTTCTGAAATGCTTTTTGCAGCGGCATACACCTGTTTTTCAAGCATCTTGACTTCATTTTGCAAGGCATCTTTATCAATGCCATTCGCCCCCAGTTTTTCGAGAGCCGCCTTTGCATTTTCAAGATAATCAAACACTTCTGAAAGCGGTGCGTTTTGAGATGACGCATACTTTTTCTTCAAATTATAAATCAAAGAAAGACGCTCTTGCACTTCAACAAGATGGTCAGGGTCATACACTAACTTTTGCGAGTAACTGTCAAATTCTTGGAAAATATCAGAAATTTCGTAAAAAGCCGACTCCAAACGAGCGGCGAGTGGCGAAAGCGTCTTGTCAAGAGAGGAAGAATTTTGGCTTGCGCGCATGCACTTTTTCATCAAGGAAATCACCCCTCCATCTCCACTGTCAAGAGACGACTTCACTTCCTCAATATCGCTCAAAAGCCGCTCATAAGAGGCAAGACGGCTTTCCTCCGCTTCAAGAGATTCGTCTTCATTCTGCAACAGTTTTGCGTCTGTAATCTCTTGCACCGCAAAAGTGTACATATCGATTGTGCGAAGCCTTTCCGCATCGGACGAATTCATTTCAGCCAAAAGCCGTCTTTTTTCAACAAGAGAAGTAAAAAGCCGTGAAAAATCCTTCACTTCGGAAACAAGCCCTGCACGAGAATCAAGAAATTTTCTATGCTCTGGAACTTTCAAAAGAGACTGGTGTTCGTGCTGACCATGGATGTCAATTAAAAACGAAGAGAATTCCGACAAGTCTGCGCGGGTGACAGGCACACCCCCAATCCACGCAGCAGATTTTCCTGTGTCACGAATATATCGGCGGATTAAAATGCGCGAATTCTCCGCTTCAATGCCGTGCTCAGAAAGCCATTCAAGCGCGTCCTCGTCCCCGTTTTCTCGCAACAAAAAACTTCCGGAAACATTCGCCTCATGACAGCCCGCTCGGATTTGAGACAACTCCGCCTTACCACCAAGCAAAAACGAAAGCGCGCCAATGAGAATGGACTTTCCCGCGCCCGTCTCTCCAGAAAGAACGGTAAAGCCTTTTGAAAATTCAATATTCTCAAATTCAATTATCGCAAAATCCTTTATGGAAAGCTCTTCAAGCATGTGGACCTCCCGACCAATTCAATTTGGAACGCAACGCCCCGTAAAATTTCTTTGCGTTGCAGCCAATCAAACGCACTTTTTTTGAAAGTCGTCGTATTTTTATAATATCGCCTGTCTCCAATTCAAAGGGACGCTGCCCGTCTATAGTGATTATGGCGTTTTTTTCGCGAGAAGAAAGCATTGTAATCCCAATCTCTCCTTTCGGACTTAAAACCAAAGGCCGTGAAGAAAGGGAAAAAGAATTGACAGGTGTCAAAACAAGCGCATCTAAATCAGGGTCAATAATCGGTCCCCCCGCGCTCGCAGAATATGCAGTTGAACCTGTCGCTGTGCTTATGATGATTCCATCCGCCTTAAATGTTCCCAACGAAACATCGTTATAAGAAACATCAAATAAAATCGTCCGCGCAACCGTTTTTGCTGAAATCACCACATCATTAAGCCCAATGCCCGAAAAAAAACGCCTGTCTTTTGAAATCAACGCGGCGTTCAGCATACTCCGTTCATCAAATTCAGCCTTTCCTGAAAGGAATTTATCTATCTCTTTTTGCCAATCCTCTTTTTGCACGCTCGCAATAAATCCAAACTCTCCAAAATTCACGGGAAAAACAGGAATATCACTTTGCACGCAATTTCTCGCCGCAAAAAGAACCGTTCCATCCCCTCCAAGTGTTATCACAAAGTCATACCCTTCAAAACAATCTTCCTCACTAAATCCATCAAAATAAAAAGAATCGGTTTTTATTCCATGCTCTAAAAGATACGCGGAAATAATTTTTTCCATCGCAAGAGACGCTTCTTTATGTGTATTCACAATGACAAGGCATTTTTTCATAATCGCTATTTTATGGCAGGGTGGAAAGCACTTTTACAATTTTTTCAACATTTGCATGCGTGAGACGCGGATACAGAGGAAAAAGGGCGCACCGTAAAAAAAGAGACTTCGCACGTATGCATGATTCGCCAAGCTCCTCTTGTTTTAAAGCAATCACAGAATCCTCGAAGCACTGAGAAATCTCAATTTCCTTTCGCGATGCATATTGTTTTACATCTTTGAACGCAGTGGAAAGCACAAGCGGAAAAGCGCACATCGTTGAAGTGTAGTCAAGATTTTGAGAGGACGTTTCTCCTTCGTGAGAATCCCCCTGCGCCTGTGGATTTTCAAGCTCTCCAGGATTATTCTTTCTTGCAAACATCTTGTGCCGACCGCCCATACATGCCCTTTGATACAAAGAAAAAATTTCCTTCCTAGAAATCTCGTTCTTCGGAAATTCCTTTAACTGCACGAGAGCCAATGCGCAGTTTATATCGGGCAGAAGTTCAATCCGTGAAATCTCATCAGCGAATTTTTTAAGCACAATCCATTCTCGCCGCCCTGGAGCCATAAGCACTGCCCCACCCCCAGCGGTAATCACATCATGCTCTTCAAGACACAGGATTGAATACACGCCAAAAGCCCCTGCTTTTTTCGGAGGAAGCGGAGTCTCCTTTTCATCATACGATGGAACGAGCGCACCAGCACTTTTTGAAACATCTTCAATTATGGGAATATTCAAATTTACGAGAGAAGCCATATCAGGCAGAATGCCCATAGACTCGTGAAGCAACAAAAGTCTTCCACCATGATTCATTCCTCGTTGCACAATCTCCGCATTCATAAGCCCTGTAGACTCGTCCACATCAAGGACGAGCGGCACATATCCCAAGTCCTTCAACGCCTCATAGTGCCATGCAGGAGCAAGAGCGGAAATCATAACCGTTCCGCCAGTCTCAAAATCCAACGCGCGGAGAGCGAATTTCAATGCGCTCACAGGGTTTCGCAATGCAATCGCACCATCACAACCAAAGAACGCCTTTATCTGCTGAATAAAACGCGCATTCAAATCACCAGGTCCAATCTTCTCATCAACCATGCAGGTGAGCACGGAGTCCATCTCTTTTCGTCTAATAGTTGTGCTGTAAGTCTGTATCATCGCTTTATTTTACTATGAATTTCTGAAGCTCTTTTGCATCAAACAGTTTTTGCGTGTCAAGAATAATTAAATAATCATCGTTGCTATTTCTCGCCACTCCTATGATATATTCAGAGCCGATTCCTCCTTTCATTTGAGGGGCCTCTTGAATTTCACTTTTATCAATTGCAACAACACGAGAAATCTTGTCAATGATAATTCCAATTTCTGTTCCACTGATATTCAAAATGATAAAGCCGCTTTCAAGCTCATCAAGCTCTGGACGACCACCTTCCAAGTCCAGATGAAAACGTCTGTGCAAGTCAATGATAGGAATAATCTCACCACGAAGATTTAAAATCCCAACCATATAATATGGAGCGTTCGGAATCGCACGGATATTCTGAATTTTTAAAATTTCCTTAACATCCATAATGTCAACGCCATACAATTCATCTCCAAGTTGAAATGTAACCAATTGCATCTGTGATACATCTTCCATACGTAAAATCTCCCATAAAAAGTCAATTGCAAAATTATTGGCAATCTAAAAATATAAACTACCTTTCTCCTCTAAAAAAGACAAGAGCGAAATTCTTAACAATCGTAAGAATCATATCTTTCGCACATGGCTTTTTCTGTGCATTCGCAAAGCAGTGTCATGCGACAAACGCGTAGTGTGAAACTTCAAGCGGAATGCACATTTGACAGCATGTTTGCAACGCAAACGTGCGCTACAAAAAGTCGCACTATTTGTCTGACTTTTTGTATACTTTTATAGAATACTACTAAAGTCGTTATTTTGCAAGAACCCTGTTGCAGACTTATTGCAGAACCTCTCAAGAGCCAACAGAAAAAAGCGACAATGCGAACACTGTTTGCACGCCTGATTTTTTCAAAGCGACTGAGCAACTTTCTATGGTCGCACCTGTCGTAATCACATCGTCAAGCAGACAGATTGTTTTGGGAAGTGGCGGTGCATTTTCTATCATACGATAGGACTTTCCCGCGCTTATCTGCCGCTCGTCCCGATTCAGTGATTTTTGCTCGACAGCGCTTATCCTCTCCAACACACGCATCACAAAAAAGCCATAAGCCGCCTCCAAGAATTCGGAGAGCTCTTCAATTTGATCCCAGCCCTCCCTTTTTATTTTTCCAGGACGCGGAGGAACGGGCACAACAGAAAACGCTCCGTATTTTTCTCGCAATACATTCAATGCTTTTGCGCAAAGATTCGCGAAATATGGAGAAAGCGCACGCTCCCCTCCCAACTTCCACCGACGAATCAGCTCACTATTCCATAATCGATACGGAAAAAGAGGATAAAGCGCATCCGCACTGTGCACAATGCCCTCCCCGCGACATTCCATACACAGTGATTGCTCCGAAACAAGTTGCCTTCCGCATTTCCCACATCTTTTTTCCGATTTTAAATCAACGCAAAATCTCTTTTTCTTACAATCACGACACACGGGAACAACAAACGCACGATTTCCGCAGACCACGCAGCCCTCCCCTCCACTGGCAAATGAAAGAGCCATCCGCCCTGCAAAAAGAGCACGCTGCTTCAAATGAAACATAGCTTTCCTTATATTCATAGTATATATATAGTATTTTTTAACAGAGCTTCTGAAGTTTTGACACACTTTTTACAAAAAATTATCCGTAGGTGGGGCTAAAAAACGAAGTCTGCATCAAACATGTTGATTTTTCTCTCAATTCACGCAGACATAAAAAAAAGACCTAGCGCTTACTAGGTCTATGGACGGTGAGAGGATCGAACTCCCGACATTCTGGGTGTAAACCAGACGCTCGTACCAGCTGAGCTAACCGTCCGTTGAAACGATGTTGTAATCATATAGAGTAATAAAAAAAATGTCAAGAGAGTTTTGAGATTTTATTGCATTCCCACTGCATTTGTATAACGCAGTGCTCTTGATGAGTAAATTTTACACATAATCAACAGGAAATTTTTACCCATAAACCACTGTCATCGCTTTTTAAAACAAAAAAAATTGAGTTTTTGGGGAAAAATTACTCATCTTTTTGAAGACAGATGTATGCATCGTGAAAAAAAAGAAAAAAACAATGCGTTTTTTATAAGAGATGAGCACGTTACCCCTTGAGAATAAAAGTTGGCACGGTTTTTGCATAATATCTTGTGCAAGAAAAAAACGAAAATCTTGCAAATAAAACAGTTCTGGGGGTAAAAAATATGAAAGAACTTTCACTTTTTGATTCACTTTTTAATGGCGCAATGGATGACGCGTTTGGGTTGGGCTACCGAGCTCCAGTTCCCAAAGTCGATGTGACAGAATGCAAGGACTGCTACAATTTGGAAATGGAGCTTCCAGGTTTGACTGACAAAGATGTGAACATTGACCTTGACAGGAATGTTCTTACCATTTCCTCAAAGAAAGAAGAGGAAAAGAAGGCAAACGATGGAGAAGAGAAGACGGAAAAGAACGAAGAGAAAAAGTCTTTCTTGATTCGCGAAAGAAGAACGATGATGTTCTCAAGAAGCTTCACGTTGCCTGACGATGTTGACACCGAAAATGTATCTGCAACATTCAAAAACGGGATTTTGACAGTAAGCATGCCAAGAAAAGCAGCTCCATCTCCAAAACGAATTGCAATTGCAGCAAACTAACAGAGGTTTTCCATACTCCGACAAAAAAAATCCTGATTAGCCTGCAATATACCTGGCTCGTGAAGTTTCGGTTTCAAAAACATCGACTGCATAGAGCCAGGTTCTTTTTTTTACATTTTGTCGAGAAGCGCTTGCATCGCCATGCGCTTCCGAAAATTCGGGTGAAAAAGACAAATCGCACCCCTTTTCTTTTAACTCTTTAAGCAAGGCGTTATATATAAAAACAGCGATTCGCTCCGCGCTGGGATTCTGCTCAAAATAGGAAATATCGTTGAGGTTTTTATGATCTAATGTTTCGCAAACGGCTTTGAGCGCGCCCTTTAAAAGCGAAAAATCCATCAACATTCCGCCTTCGTTCAATTGAAACCCTCTCACATGTGCATAGACCTTATAGTTGTGGCCGTGCATGTTCTCGCACTTGCCATTATAATCCCTTAAAAAATGCGCCGCAGCAAAATCCGCAGTCACTCGTACTTCATACATATAATCAACTCCAATACACACCCCGATGCAGAACATTGGGGAAATTAAAACTTTCATCGCTGACAATTTCGCAGTATTCTAGCACTTGTCTTCGTCCCTCCAATACAACTCCGCCTCAAAGCAGATGTTTTCGTCTTGCCTGCCGATTATCGTGATTTTCTTTGCCTCGTCATTAAACGAACCGTAAATTTGGATCATCTGTCCGAGAACCGCTTCCTTCGAGTAATTTATTTTGAAGTCTGAAAATATCCTTTTCTGGTAGTCCTCTGGAAGACTGTCAACAACAAACGCTCCATAGCGCGCATTGTTTGTATGACCGTTTCCGTCTATATCGGAATACCAAATTTTCCGCTCGCAAAGGAGAGAAAGATTTTCAGGCGCAGGAATTTTTGAAGGCTCAAGATATTCGTATTCATTTTGGAGAGTGGAATCGGGACGAAGCGTGAAATCTTTTAAGCGAAGAATTCTATGCGTGTTTGCGTCAACTAAAAGCCAGTTTGAAAGCCCAGAGACAAGGAGCTCCCCCGTCTCCGTATCTGTGATTTCATAGGCGCGCACAAATTGCAACACCTGTGGCTTCTCCTCCCATGTGCGAATGGTTATTTTTTGGTTCGCCTGCGGCATCTTGTGGAAGTGGAAGGACTGGCGGCTTAAGAGTATTAAATAGCCGTGATCCCACAACATTTTCCACGACATCCCGCGCTGATTGTAATCCTCAACCGCCGCGTCAGAAAGAATGCGAAGAAGCTCAAAAAAACTTAAATTATGGTTTGCATCGCATTGGCAAAAGTAGATTTGGCTTTGGCTGTGAAAAACAAGTGTCGTCTCGGCACCTGTATGAAATTGCTTGAATTCTATCATAATATACCCTCGTTATGCCGAAACAGTGAGCCGCACTGGCACTCCCCGTTCGTTCAATTCCTTTTTTATTCCTTGAATAGTATATTGCTTTGAATGAACCATAGACGCAATCAATGCGGCAGATGCATTGCCCTCGTTAAAGGCTTTTTCAAGATGCTCCACATTTCCCGCTCCCCCTGACGCAATAACGGGAACACCCACCACATCGGAAATCATTTTCGTCAGCGGAATTTCATATCCCTCTTTTGTGCCGTCAGCGTCAATGGAATTGAGAACAATTTCGCCCGCCCCTAAAGACACCGCTCTTATCGCCCACTCCTTCGCGTCTAGTCCTGTGTCAACTCGTCCGCCGTTTATAAAAATGCCATAACCTGACGGTTTTGAAGCATCCTTCGCCGCATCCATTCCAAGCACAATGCACTGGCTTCCAAAAATTCTCGCTCCCTCTTGAATCAACGAAGGATTTTTTACCGCCTGCGAATTCAAACTTACTTTTTCCGCCCCTGCAAGGATTGTAGAGCGAATATCGTCTATTGTAGAAATACCTCCACCTACACAAAACGGAATGAACACTTTTGACGCAACGCGCGCTATCAAGTCGAGAATCGGTCCTCTTCCTCGCGCACTTGCCATTATGTCGTAAAAGACTAGCTCATCAGCTCCCTGCTTGTAATATTCTTCTGCCATTTCAACGGGATCCCCTATGTCGGCATTGTTCAAAAATTTTACGCCCTTTGTGGTGCGACCATCTTTCACATCAAGGCAGACTATAATTCGTTTCTTAAGCATTCGTCACCTCTGCTGAGCATTTACAGATGCGTTCGCCGCTCGTTTCATCGTTTTCGCAGCAGAAGTTTCGCAGGATTTGCAGTCCACACACCCCTGACTTTTCCGGATGAAACTGAAACGCTGTAACAGAACCGCTTTCAACACATGCGGGAATTTTCACTCCGTAATCCGCAGTCGCCTTTATGACTTTTTCATCGTCTGGACAAATTACATACGAGTGAACAAAATAAAAATCTGAATTCTCATGTATATGATTCAGGAGATATGACGAGCCATTTTGAAACGCAAGACTATTCCAGCCAATATGGGGGATTTTCAAGAAATGCTCTGAAAAGGCAGAAGAGACAAAAACATTCTTTTCAGAAAACACTGCTTTCAAGTGGCGAATTCTTCCTGGAATCAATCCAAGACACTGAACACCACCTTCTTCAGAATAATCAAAAATTATCTGAGAACCAAGGCAAATGCCCAAAAGAGGCTTTCCATTTTTTGCCCAGTCCTTTAGAAAAAGGTCAAACCCTGACCTTTTTAACTGCGCCATCGCATAGGACGCATCCCCCACGCCAGGAAAAACAATACGCGATGCGTCTTCAAGGTCAGAAGGATTTTTAGAAAGAACGCTTTTCACCCCAATAAAATCAAGCGCGCGCTTCACACTGGTTATGTTTCCAGCGTTGTAGTCAACAATTCCAATCATACTGGTAAAATACTAGCGCAGAAATGAAAGAATTGCAACATTGCAGGGCAAACACATGTTCAAGGAAAATTTAAAAAACGCATAAAAAAATGAGAAATCTGCTTCCAGTCGAGACATGGCGAATGCTTCAACTGCTCATCCAGTGAATGCTTGTTCAGCATTCGCCTCAGATTCCGCCTTACAGTGAGCACTGAAATTCTTCGTGCTGAGACTGCGCCACACGCTCGCTCACATCACCATAATGACAGCACCTACCACGACAAACGCCGCGCCGAGTGCGCTT
>X363_Desmarests_Spiny_Pocket_Mouse__coassemble_299_pt1 | contig 35271 bp, 30 predicted proteins | sample X363_Desmarests_Spiny_Pocket_Mouse__metabat2_high_PE_007 | metagenome-assembled genome bin X363_Desmarests_Spiny_Pocket_Mouse | reverse complement strand
TTTTTACATGAGTAACCGAAGATTTTGGGTTAGATTTTTACATGAGGAAATACGGGGGGGACGTGCGTGTGGCGTGCGCTTCTCTAATGTCATCGGGCGCTTCGGAAATCAATTTTTGGCAATTGAAACACTGTCTTTACGAATTTGTTCACCATGAGAGCAATCGAAGCAATCTTATTCTGCTAGAAAATGTATTGAAAGCCTTTTTTTATTTCCAAAAATCCATCCCCTGTAGTTTTTTGTTTCAATCACAAATATTCCAAAAAGAGAAGCTACAATATGGTCAATTTGAGATGTCCTGCCCGATTTGTTTTTGAGTAAAACATCGTTCATGATTTTGTAGTTCTCGCAATCTAGTGGCTTGAGTTTTTCCGCGACACGACACGAATTTCACCAACGCCTCCTTTTATGCTTGGGGATTTTATTTTGAGGATTATAAATATGATGAATGAACGCAAGAATATGAGAGGCATTTTGATAGATTGGCAGATTAAAACAATGCGTCTAATGCTCTGGTTATTGCTTCTTTTATATCGTCAGTCTCAGTGTCGCCGATGCCTTCCGCTGTAGTCATGATAACAAGTTTTTTCGACTGTGCATTTACGAACTGAATCGTCACTTCAGTTGTATATCCCCAAAACACTTCTCTTCTGCCACTTTCACCATAATTTACTATAAGAGTTTCGTTCAATAAATCATTTTGCAATTCTGGCAAAATGATAAATCCTTTTTTTGCCAAGTATCCAACGATGACATCTGATGGGTTGACAGACTTGCTCGTTGAATAATAATAGCCGTTTATCGTCGAACCTGAACTGGAGGTAAGCGGAACGGTTGAACTTAAAACAACATAGTGGTAATCCTGCAAATTTCCATTTTGCACAACGGCAGGTTCTTTCAATGTTACGCAACTTGCAAGCGCAATCATTGTGAAAAAAATCGGCACGAAAATAATTGATTTCTTCATAGTTTCATTTTCCAAAATAAATTATATCACACTGTTCAGCAAAAATCATCGGGTACATTGCCGCCTGTCCATTCTTTGTCTTGCAAGATTGTAAAATACTTGTCAGCACTTTTTTTCTCAAAGCATGTTTTGTAAAGTGTATGTAAATACATGCCGTTTTCAAAAGTAATTATGGAGACGCTCCACGGTTTTATTGCCTTTTCGCCATCGCCGCTTTCGCATTTTACGATAATCTTTTGTTTCTCTTCGTAAAATGCCGCTTCAAGCACGATTGTTTTGTAATGTTTATTCATATAATATATGTTTCCAGTTTTCAAATTTTCAAAGTACGCTTGAAGTGGATTTTCTGTAATTGTCTTTGGACAGCAAAGGAAATACGACGGAATCATATTTCCCTCTACAACGGCATAAGGTGTAAGTGAAGGTTGTGACCCATTGCAAATTTCTTTTATACGATTTCTATTTTCTGTCATATTCCAATTTAGCTGTTCTCGTTCTTCCTTCGTGGAAAATTTCAAGTCTATATATTTTTGTAGACATCTGTCGGCATCCTCTTGAGAAATGGAACGCATCCAAGAAAGATTTTGCGGAAGGTAATTTTTATAGTTTTCAAAATCAGAAAAAATCTTTTCAATTTTGTTTTCGCCAGTAACAATTCTAAGTTGCGCTTGTACCTGCGGTTGCAAAATATGGTATTCAAATTTTGTCACCCACGCAAGATTTTCAATTCTGTTGTCCTGTTTGTTGTAATTTTTATGGAACACGACATACTGAGAAGTAGGAGGTGTTCCCAAAAATGCGGTTGCCACAATCTGTTGGACTTTTGCATTTCCGAATGAATAAAATCCCTTGTCGTCAATAGAAGTGCCGAATGTCCAAATATCATCGTCCTTCCTCTTTCGTCCAGTTTCGCGTGAATGGCGGAGAATTGCGCCGTTGTCACGAACAGAATAATATTCGTCTTTGTAAATGCACATTGCTTCTTTTTCAAAAATATTGATGTTTGTGTTTGTCATAATTTTTCTCCTATCGATTTTTGCTCGCAAGCGTAGACCATTCGCCGTATTCTTTTCCATCGAACGCCCGAACCCAAAAGAATTCTTCCGTAGTTCCGTTATTTCTATGGAAATGTTTTATCGGAGAAAAATTTCCTGCAACGAGCGGTCTCGCCGTTGCTGTATCGTTCGCCGTGTTTGCATACACAAGATAACTTTGCGCATATTCAACGGCATCAAAAGTAAATGTTATATCCGAACCCAAAAAATTCGGTAGTATAAATGCATAAAGATTTTTTGGCGCGGGGAGTACATTTTTCTTATTTTCGATTTTTTCGTCAATTTGTTTTGCACTCAATTTGTAGATTGATTTGTCAAATTGTCGATGAGCAAATTGTAGGTCTGACTCTTCAGCGAAATTCAAATCATTCCACTTTGAAAACCCCGCAAGTCGTGCTACAATGTGCTGTGCGTTCATCAGCGTAAAAGAAAAATCGTTTTTTTCATCGGGCAAGCCAAAATCCGAAAACAATTGCGCGATGTCAAAAAATTTCGGATTATAATTGCAGCGATTTTCTTTTTCATCAAAGAAACGAGTGTCAAAATCCCTGTAAAGATTTTTTGCTTGAAGTTTAAAATAGTCGATGTGTTCCATAATTGATTCTCCTTATGGTTAAGTCAGAGTTTTTTTGTCTTATTGGCTCGTATCCTTTACGACAAAACTCTGACGCTTAAGGATAAATCAATATTTGGTATGATAAAATCTTTGCACGAGCAACATGCGTTACCAAGACACATTTGTTTATTATAGTAGGTTAGAAGCGAAGTTGTCAAGGTCAAGTTTTTAAAGGACACGGAAATCAATTTTCAGGAGGGGGGGGGGAGTCTCCCCCTGCGGTCGCACTTCGTTGCGCCCTACCCTTGAACGAAAGTTATGTACAGTTTTTTGCGTAAGCAAAAAACTGCGAGGCGACCTTCAAGTTGCAGGAAGTTGAAAACTAACTCGTGGTCGCCCTCCCGCAACGCCCCATACGAATGCTTAAATTCGGTAACGATTACGAAAATTTCTTGTAAATTTTGCTCCATAGCAATCTCTAAAAGGCTCCTATTGCATTTTTTGTCATAAAAAGATTGTTTCAATTGCTCGCATGGAGATCCGAAGGGTTGCACGGCTAGTAAATTCGCAAGGACTGTGTTTCAATTGCCAAAAATTGATTTCCGTGTGGTGGAAACACGCACTATTGAATTTTTCCCTTTTCTCTTATATGATGACGGATATGGAAAAATTGAAAATTCTTTTGGCGAAAGGACGAATCTACGAATCGGTCTATGAACTTCTAAATGATGTGGGGATTTCTATTCATCTGCCCGACAGAACATACTTTCCGACAACAAACCAAGAAGACCTTGCCTTTCAAGTGGTGAAGCCTCAGATTACGAGTATATTGCTTGCACAAGGCAAGGCTGATGTGGGGTTTTCTGGAAAAGACTGGGTTTTTGAAAATGGAGTGGAGAACCAACTTGAAGAAATAATGGACTTGGGATTCGATCCCGTGCGAATAGTCGCCGCTATTCCTGAAACCGTTGATTTTGACGCGCTTTTAAAGCATCCCGTAACAATAGCAACAGAATATCAGTCCTTGAGCAAAAAATGGCTTTCCGAGAAAAACATAGACGGCACGATTTTCCGCACATGGGGAACAAGCGAAGGCTTTGTGCAGGACAGTTCCGATGCGCTTGCGCAGATTTTGATTGACAACACTTCAACAGGCTCTTCCCTCAAGGCAAACAGACTGAAAATTGTTGACACATTGATGGAGTCTTCCACAAGAATGTATGCGTCAAAAGCCGCGATGGAAAACCCTCAAAAACGACAGAAAATTTTCGAGCTCAAAATGCTTTTCGAGGCGGTCTTGAACGCACGAAATCGAGTGATGCTTGAAATGAATGTTTCGGCGGACAATTTTGATTCTCTTGTGCAAGGCTTGCCGTCTATGAGAAGCCCCACTGTTTCTCCGCTTTTTGGAAAATCGGAAGGCTACGCAATAAAAATCGCCGTCAAAAAAAGCGATGTCCCCACACTGCTCCCAAAATTGCAAAGCCTCGGAGCGACCGACATCGTTGAATATGAACTGCGAAAAGTGATTTTGTAATTTTTTGCGCGTAAAAAACGCGAAAGGCACAAGCCGTACTTTTTTTGCGTTTGGAGATGTTTTTGAAGATGTTTAAAGAGGAAATACGATATGGCGAGAACGGCGACTATTGAGCGAAATACAAGCGAGACTCAAATTTCACTCACCGTGAACCTTGATGGCAAAGGAAAATGCACTGTTGAAAACCCGATTGGTTTTTTTGACCACATGTTGCGCGCATTTTGCAAACACGGTCTTTTCGATTTGTCTGGTTCAATAAAAGGCGATTTGAATGTTGACCAGCACCACGCAATCGAGGACACGGGCATTGTGTTGGGTGAATGCTTCTCACGCGCGCTTGGCGACTGTTCTGGCATTTTCCGAAGCGGCTGCTTTCTTTTTCCTATGGACGAAACATTGGCGAGAGCCGTTGTGGATTTTGGCGGCCGCCCTTTTCTTGTGTGCAATGCAGAACTTTCAGGCATTCCGCTTGTGTCTTTGAATGAAAACGGAATTGAAGCAAGTTTTCAAACGGATTGCTTTGAAGATTTTTGGCAGGCGTTTGTAAACAGCGCGAAGTGCAATCTGCATCTTGATATTCTGCGCGGAAGAAGCGACCACCACAAAATGGAAGCACTTTTCAAGGCGACGGCCCGCGCCATTCGCTCTGCAGTAGAGCAAGATGCGCGCCGCTACGGAGAAATTCCTTCCACAAAAGGGATGATTATTGCATAAGGGCTGACCATGGGCGACCACGAGATAATACATCAAGTTTTATTGCTTCAAGGTCGCCTCGCATTTTTTTTGCAATCGCAAAAAAATGTAAATCGGTGCTACAGTGATTGACCACGAGATAATACATCAAGTTTTATTGCTTCAAGGTCGCCTCGCATTTTTTTGCAATCGCAAAAAAATGTAAATCGGTGCTACAGTGATAAACCACTAGATAATGCACCAAGTTATATAAGTCGAAGGTCGCTGCGCTTCGCTACCACTTTTGCATTCGCAAAAGTGTACATTGGTGCTACAGTGATTGACCACGAGATAATACACCAAGTTTTATTGCTTCAAGGTCAGTTTTCACTTTCTTCTTGCGAAGAAAGTGAAAGTCGGATTTACAATTATCCAACCGCTTACAAAATTGAAAATCCAAATGAAAATCCGACTCTCTTTTCTCCAGGCAATGGACTTGGACGCACAAAAAAAGTGCCGCTCACGCACATTTGAAACGAAGAGCGTGCAAGCCCTCCAAAATTCGGAGTGAAAAAGAAACGTGCGGTAAGTGCCACTGTGTCGAAATAAGAAAAATCACCATTTTTGAGACAATCAAAATACAGCGGCATATGGAGCATTCCCCACGAAAGCGGCACTTCGCCATAATCATGCGTAAACATTCCTTGATAAGAGAGAAAAAGAGAAATGCGATTTGCATAAATAATTGGAAAGAAATTTGTGGATTTTTGTATTTCATAAGAGAACAAGACGGCATCTGCGCGTCCACCCATAAAAAAATCCTTCGAGGGAAAAAGAGCCGCTTCCAAAGTCAACGGAATAAAACTGCTGTTTTTCACCCGCATGTCCAGTGAAATATTTTGGTAGGAATAATATGTTTTTTGAGGTTCTGTAATCCTTGCAGAATAGTTTTGGTCATAAGCAACTGAAAAGTCAAATCCATTATAATCGTAATAGCCCCTGCCAATCTTCGACATATTTCCTATCGTAAACGAAATGTTGTTTGATTGAAAAAAACGCTGCGTGTCATCTTCCACAGAAAAAAGATTGAGCCATTTTGCAGGGTTAAAATAGTCCCAGATATTATTTGCCTCTAAAAGTGACTGCCTGCCTTCAAAAATTTTAAAATTCTCATGCAGTCTGATATACGAGCGACCGTGAAGCTCAACTTTTGATGAAAGCGTGGCTTCCGCTGACGACTGCTTGTAGCCTTCGCCATCAAACTCAACATTCGCAGATATGTGGTATGCAAACAAATCCGTAGTATATGTACCGCCATAAAGCAATGCATATAATGCGCCAGAATTCGTAAACGGACTGTAACCGCCTGAAAGCGCAAAAATCGGCATTGTCCACGGACTGCTTGTGACATAGGTTATGCCAAACGGAACGACAGTTGAACCAAGTGAATCCGCTGTGTTTTTTATGGCGAACGAGCGAGCAATTGCAAACGGAATGATTGTGCCATGAGGACCGGTAAATTGGTAGGCAAACGCAGAAAACTTTTTTTCTCCTTGAAGAGGCTGTTCGATTAACTCTAGTGATTCTGCCAGCTTTGAAGATTCTGACGACATCGCCACTTCCTTTGTTTCTGTCAGTTTTTGAGACTCTGTCGCTTCGGCAGTTTTTTCAGTAAAATCATTCACACTTGTCTCGCCAGTTTTCTCCTGTCCAATTTCCACAATCGGCAGAGATTGTGTCGAAAACTGCAATTGTGCGCCATCGGCAATAAAAATGCGCTTCTCTTCTAAAAATCGTGTTGTATATGCAAAACGAGACTCCCCAATATATGCAGGACTATACATTCCGCCAGACGAGTCATTTTTTAAAAGGCGAAGAGAGACTCTTTTGCTCTCAAAATCCATCCCCAAAAGTGCAAGACGCACCATCGACCCATGTATCGCTTCGCCTATTGCCCCGCCCTCGGTAAAACTCAACGCAAGTCGCTCCTGCTTTTTTTCCGCATTATGCACAGTCTCAAAACCGCTCCCGCCGTATCCATGCTGTCCACCCTGTTCAGTCTGTCCATCCTGCCCCATAAAACAAACAGTCAAATATGCAGGAAAAATATTTTCAGGAAGAGTGACAAATGTTTTTTTCCCATTCAAAAAATTGCGATGCTCTATAGAATAGGTAGAGCCGCTTTTTTTTATAAAATACACATTCCCGCCCTCTGCGCCGCTTGGAGAAAGCGCAATGTCGCCAAACTGAAATTCCTCATGAAAAACAAGCGCGGCGTTTTTTGCAGAACCGCTTTTTTCCGTCTCAAGAGCATACACCTCAAGCGTGCACATTTGTGACTGGGTTTTCACCGCCGCAACATAGTATTTTCCCGCGGAAGAAAAAACGGACGCATCACGCACCGTGTCATGGTTCATATACAGGGAGCGATGGCTTTTGGTGTGGTAAATGCGCACATATTTTTTTGGAGTGCGCCCTGCATAGGAAGTGTAACTTGCCGCAATAAACGCACCGTCAGAAGATGCAGAGAGGCGAGTGACATTCTTTTGCGAGAACAGGTGTGTTGGCTTTGAACACGAGCCATCATCTTTTACCTCGGAAAAGAGAACGCGCGAGGAAATCGCATTGTAATAAGCGACTCCATTTTTCAAAGGAATAGGAAAATCCAAAATTGAATTGGCAGACTTGTTCAAATACGACATTCGTGTGTTTTTCGCCTTTTCTGAAACCACAGACACACACCAGTTTTCAGTATCAGGAGATGGCGAAACATCGGGAACTTCTATAGAATCATAAAAATCCTTCCACGCCGTTTTTATCGAAATTCCATACACTCTTTTAAAGCAGGCAAAATAAAAGAGCGTTTTAAAATTCGCGCATCGATACCAAAATTCAGCGAATTTTTCCATTCCATATTTTTTTTGCAAAAAATCGCAGAACGCTCCGCCAAAATAATAGCTATAGTTTCCAGTGGCATACCCATCTCTTGAGCCTTGAATCTCTGAATACTTTGGAAACTTCCCCTCTATTTTTGCTTGTCGAACGACCCACTTGTGAAAATCGCTGTTGATTCTCCCTTCTCCAAAGTCGCTTTCCGTTGCAACCGCAGAGCCTTCGGCAAAACCCATAGTCGCCGTTAAAATCGCAGGATTGTATGTATCTCCCAAAACTTTTTCAAGTCCATACCAAAAATCATTGTGCAAGTTGTAAGTCACAAAATGTACCAACTCGTGCCGAAAAATATTGATGAACTGCTCGGTGAACAAAAGCATTTTTTCATCCGCGGGAGTATCATACATCACTATGTGGCTGAACGGTGCGCTTGAATAATAGGCGTTCAACTCATCTTGGGCGGGAGAAATCACAACGGGCATTCGAACGAGGTGTTTCATTCCATATTTTTGAGAGAGCTCTTCATACATTCCGTCCGCTTTTTCAAAAAGAATGGCAGCGCATTTTCGAGAGGAGACAGGATAAATCAAATCAAAGTATTTTGTTTTCGTAATGCGCACATCTTTTTGACGAGCCATAATTCCATCATGGGGAAAGACAAGGAAAGATGAAACAAGTGCAAAAAACGCAAGGACTATTTTCTTTTTCAAACCGCCGTCCTAATTTTTGATATACAGATACGCGGCAATGGCATCGTTTGAAGGCGGCGAAAACCACAGGGAATAATTCCAATCCTTTGCACGGCCTAAATCAGTGGCGTAAAAACCGTTTCCGTATAGTATTTTTGGAGAATATATTTCATTACCGTTAATCCAAAAAAAATACGGCTCATGACCAAATTCAAGAGTGGTCTCAATATTATACAAGTCTATCGCAGGAAAACAGTATGTATAGTCATCAAAAAATTCACGAACAGTTTTATTCAATGTCGGGATTTTCTCGTTGGAACCGTCCGCGTTCATCATAACCAGTCCGAATTTTTGAAAGACCGAATTAAAATCCTCCTCGTAGCCACAAGTCTTCAAAGCCTCGGTTATACTGTCCTTTCCATAAAGCCTGTTTGTCGCCATTTCATGAACCATCTTCACTCCGCCATAGTTTCTCACTAAATATGCCCCAAAAGCATAGGCGACCCCATAGGCATATAAATCTGTCTCAGGCGATTCCCAGTCAACGAAACCATAGTCAGGATATTCATTAAAAAAAGCAATTCTCTCTCCCTTGAGCGCATTTTCAATTTCAAGATATTCAGGGGTAAAGTCCTCGGTAATTACGGAAAGCAACTCTGTAAACCAAGTGTCAAAACCCGTCTCGTGTTTTAGCGTCTTGTTTATATAGTTTATCATGTGGTTGAATTCATGCCCAAGTATACCACAAACCTTATCCATACCGGCGTAGTCCTTTGAAAAAGCAAGGGTGTTCAAGGTGAACATTTGCCTCTGGTTTGAAAAGTAGTCTATTGTTTTGTCCTCGGAATAATGCTTTTCAAAATCGCAACAAAAATCGTTCGCATAAAAATATCCAATTGTAATTCCATTGTTATTCGTGACTCCCAAGTTGGATAGTAAAATCGTGATTTTGTCAGGGCTCTCAATTATATCGACATATTCAACCCCATCAAGGCTTGCGCTACCAAGCAAGGCGGTCTCCATCCCGTAAATCTTCTTGAATGACTCGGCTATCTTTTTAGCCCCTGTCTTGGTAACTTGTATCGTTTTTTCCGTGGAGGGTGAAGCCGCACTTCCCATGGCGGTTTCGGTGTAGTCCCTGTCAGTTGTCACACGGTCATAATATCCCTCCTCAAGAAAAACCTGGCACAAGTCATTCGCATAGACACATTCGGCGGTTATCTCCTTTATTGTCTCGCTGTTATCGCGCACATCGGTGTAGAAGATGTAAAACGATGCGGAATCTCCAATTTGAGAGGCAGCCTTGTTCTTAGAGCGATTGAATGTTTTAGAGGAGGCAGTCGCACGAGATGAAAATTTTTTCGGAGGATTTTTATACGCATTCCTCACCGCCTTAAGCGAAAGTCCGCATACAAGCGGTGGAGAACTCCGTTTAGTCTCATCAACGGGCGCGGGCGCAAGAATACTTCCAGCGTTCATGGAATCAACTCCCGCATCCCTTGCATTGCCGGCACCCTCGAAATTCAGGGCTCGCCCCCCTCCCCTAAAAATATTTTTATAGGACTCAGGGGCAACAGGCTTTTCGCCCATATTGTACACGAACATATACAACTCTGCACTTTCATCCGCGAGTTGTGAAATATTCATCGTGGAGGATTTTATTCTTCTATAAAAAGTCGAGGAGACATCCTTGTATTGTTCAAATGAATTTATTGAATCGCACGCCGAAAAAACAAGCAGAGAAAATAACGCCCCCAAAAAAAGGACAGATACATTTTTATTGTTTCGCATTATGGTTTATTTTATATCTCTTTTGAAGAATTTTCAACGCATTCTCCCTTGTATTCCCCCATTCGTTTTCGCTATAATGCAAGTATGAATGAAACTATTGAAAAATGCCCTTGTGGGTCTGGAAAAAAGTATGAAGATTGTTGTGAGCCGATTATAAAAGGCTCTGCAAAGGCGTTGACCGCGGAAGCGCTGATGAGAGCGCGCTATTCTGCGTATGTTGCGCATGAAATTGACTTTATCATTTCATCATGTGAAAAGGGCGAGGGAATCGCTGACATAGACAAACAAGCGACAGAAGACTGGAGTCGAAAGTCAACATGGAATGGACTGACAATATTACGCACTGAAAAAGGCTCTGAAAATGATACGGAAGGTGTCGTTGAATTCAACGCCGACTACACGATGCAACGAATGCACGATGTTCACCACGAAATTGCGGAGTTCAAGAAAGTAAACGGTGAATGGAAATATGTGAATGGAAACATCATAACCACCACGGTAAAAAGAGAAGGTGCAAAAATCGGACGCAACGACCCATGCCCCTGTGGAAGTGGAAAAAAATATAAAAAATGTTGCGGACGCTAAAAGCCGTCTTTTACTGGTACTATGACAGAACGAATTATAACAGGTTTTCACGCAATTGAAGAGCGCGTTTTAAGTGTAAAAAACAATCCCTCGCAAAAAAAGAGCTTGACTTCAGGAATGAAAATTCTTTATTCGAAGCCAGGACCGCGCATAAAAAAAATTCTTGAGGAGGCGAAATCGGCGGGCATTTCCACATCGCAAACAGATGCAAAATCCCTTGACAATGTGGTAAGGCAGCTGCCGGAAACAAGCCGTGACCATCGCGGAATAGTCCTTTGCGTGACGGAGGAAGGCGGCGCAAAAAACAATATACATTTTGACGCTTGGATTTCGGAAGCCACCTCAAAACCTGAAGATGAAAAACAGACTGTTGTTATTTTGGACAGCATAACAGATATGCATAATGTCGGTGCAATAATCAGAAGCTGCGACCAATTCGGCGCCGCCCTCTTGATTTTGCCAGAGCATCGAGGGGCAGGCGTTATTTTTGGGAACGATGTCATTGCACGGACAAGCGCAGGTGCAAGCGAATATGTTCCCATAAGCATAGTCCACAATTTAGTTCGCGCGGTGAAAAAATTAAAAGACGCGGGTTTTTGGGTGTATGGCGCAGATGCTGGTGGCTATCCTCTCAACAAAATGAATTTTTCAAGCAAAACTGCGCTGGTTATGGGGAGCGAGGGGAATGGAATCTCTCGTCTTTTGCAGGAGCAATGCGATTCCATGATAAGCATCCCCACATGCGGAAAAATCGACAGCCTCAATGTGAGCGTCGCCACAGGCGTTCTGCTCTATGAAATTACTATGGCGAATGCCTAGGTCCAGCATTCAGAAGATATTGGTTTAGCATTCGCCACAAGTTTTGCTACCTCGCACCGCTCGGCTTTACGCAAAACTTGAGAAATTAACGGTCGCACCGTTATAGAACCCGTTTACGCTTTTTTGAGAATGCAAAAAAATGCGAGGCGACCTACAAACAACAAAACTTGGTGTACTATTCTAGCGGTCGCCCATGGTCCGCCACATCGCTTTCACGAATTTCTGTTGTTGTGGCGGCAGCTCGCTCTGTGTAGGCGAGGCGGATTCTCTCCACTTTAGAACGGTGTCGAGATTTCAAAAGCAATGTTTCCGTAGCCGCTTGATACACATAGCCAGAAGAATTGTAGGTTTCAAATCGCGGGTCTGTTCTAAACGCCATATCGTATATATAAATCGTTTTGAATTGTTGAATTCCATTTAAAATCACATAGTGAGTCTGTGAAAGGGGAAAGTCAATGGAAATATTCACCATACCTCTTTTATCATCCTGATAATCAATGCCGCTTGCACATGTCCACGCCCAAATTGTATTTCCATTGCGCGCTCCAATAATTTCATAATGGGGATAAAATGCATTTGTATGCACAATATATTGATACACATCACAAAGAGTTCTCAAGTCAAATGAAGCGATGTTTTTCAAATAAGAGTTCAAAATCAACCTTCCAGCCGCCTCATAGTCAGGATTGTTCACGATTCTTCCATAGCGCAAAAGCGCATCCCCCACTTGGGACGCACTCACAACAGAAAGGAGCGTGCCTTTTTCAGAAATTGTTATGCGTCCGTCATCAAATGTACACGATTTCTCAATTTTATCAACGCACGATTGAAGTGCGCCTTGAAGCAATGCAGCAAGATACGCATTGTTCTCGTAGAGACTTGCATAGACAGAAAGAATTCCCGCCGCTTGAAAAACAGTCATATCCGTCAAATCCGCAGAGCCCACCTTTGTTAAAAGATTCTGCACATTTTGAGAGCTTGCATTTATGCACATATAACTCGCAAGATTTCTGACACTAAATACATCATAGGAATTCGTATTCATACCAGAGGCAATCGCATCAGAATAAGACTGCATTTGCCTCTTCAAACTTTCATTTGCTGAAACAAGATTATTAAAATACGGAGCGGAAAGATATGTTCTTGTGGCACTGCGTTTAAAGCTCTGTGGAACAGCTTCAATCGCCTCGTTGTATCTTCCCATCTCCGCCATAACGGCCACATACGAAACTGCCTCTTGCTCTGAAATAAGAGCTGATTCTGAAACGCTTTGATGAAACGCCGTCACTATGCTTTGCCGCACATTTTCAAGCAGCTGTCTATATGAATGCTCTGCCGCAGCGTCAATATCAGAAGACAGAGCGAATGAATACGCCTTTGTTTTGTCAATATACGAATATGACGCAATGGGAGAAGAGGTGGAAAGCACGATACGATTTTTAACGATGTCAACAGAGGAGAGCTCCCACGAAATCTTTTTGTTTTGGATTTGAATTTTAGAGTCGCTTAAATTGGTCACTTCAGAACCTGAAGAGAGCATATATGGCAGTAAAATACTTGAGCCTTCATAGGGGAAATTTGCATTGACATTCAAAAGCGCTTGCGGAGTTTCATCACTCAAAGAGAAATTCACATCAATGCTCTGCGAAAAATGCAGGGTAAATGAAAGGTCAGAGTCCTTCTCCCAAGAAACAAGTGAAAGCGGCTGCTCTCTAGTATCACCTCCATCGTTTCCATTTTCTGTCTTTAAAACAACAGGCATATCATCGTTACCTAAAAGAGAAAGACCGCTGAACGAAATGGTAAATTTATTTTTAAGACTTGCACTAGTATCCCCTGAAACAGACTCAAGCAATGTTATATGAAGATTGCCTATTTTTTCTGATATTATCGAATCATTCTTAAACTGAAGAACAAAAATGCCGATGATAAGAAAAGCATAGACTGCCAGCAGAATAATAGCTCTCTTTAAAATTTTCGCAAACATTGCAGACAGTTTATATGATTCTGTATTTTATTTCAACTAGACGCAATAGAATGAGCAGGGCTTCAGCACGAAAAATTGTAGCGAGAGGAAAATGCAAAAATTTTGTAAACTAATGCAAAATTAAAGGAGCGCAAGGGGGCGGAAGATGCATTGTTTGAGCATTTTTATTCCAAGACTTCCGCCTTCAGTTTTTGCCTGCAGCAAAAACTAACGAGCGCATTTTGATAGCGTGGCATCGCGAAGCGGAACCTGCCGAATGGCAGCCGGAACTTCTCTAGGCTTTGTATGGACTTGCCCAGGAGCGGATTTAATTTTGTTTTTTTCAACAATTTCCGTATTTTCTATAAATATAATTTTTCGTGCTGAAGCCCTGATAGAATCAGAACGCACAAATATTCAAGGAGCGACTTGCAAACAACAACGAATATATATATATTAACTGAGACTCTCCTAAAAATAGATGTTTTTTATGGGAGCCTCGTCGAGAAATGCAAGTAAGATAAAGGATCAGATGCCATTTCTCGTAAATACATCTATGTAGTTTTACCCAAATTGCAATTTTGGGAAAACCTCAACTAACTTGGAGTATAATATGACAAAAAGCCAAAGCCACATTTTAAAGACAATACAATTTATCTTTCTTTTGATTGCATCCTTTGCTTTTTTTAACTGCGCATCGGCGCCCAGCACAGGAACTCAGTCTCCAAAACAGGACAACACGACATCTCAAACCACAAAACCAGCAACGCCCACAGAAAAAACAGAAGTAAAAAAAACACAGTCTCCTGAAGTCGTCTTTGTTGAGGGGCTTCAAAAATCTCTGCAGTCAGGAAATGTGGACGATGCCATCGCATACTTTGACACAATGCCTTCAAATCTTGAAAACAACGACGACATAAAAATTTTAAAGGCATCGCTTTTAGTTTCAGCGAACAGAACAGAAGAGGCATCTGAAATCGCAAATGCAATCTTGGAATCAAACTCCGCAAATATCGAGGCTTTGGAGCTCTGTGCGCAAATCGCCATTGCATCAGGAGACAAAAAAGCGCAAACCACCGCTATAAATAAAATACTCGCCATTCAGCCAAACAACGCAACTGCAAATATAATCCAGGGTAACCAACAGGCTTTGAAAAAAAAATACAAGCTTGCACGAGCAAACTATGCAAACGCAATGAAAGGCGACCCAACGAACACGGACGCAGTTTTTGGCTATGCAAAAATGAGCTACTACACAGACAATCTTTCAACAAGCGAAAAATACTTCAAACGACTTTTGGAGCTTGACCCCAACAGCAGCATAGCCTATCAATATCTTGGGAAACTTGCCGCGGAAAAGGAAAACTATCTTGTGGCATCGGAGCATATTCAAAAAGCAATAGAAATAGACCCGAACAACTACAACTATTACATAGACTTGGGGCAGTATATGCGCTTTCGGGGAAAATACGAAGAAGCGGAAAAAGCATGGACTCGCGCCATAGAAATCGACCCCTCTTATTTTTTGGCATATACATACAGAGCGGGGCTTCGTGATGAACAGGATAGGTTTGCAGATGCGCTCGCTGACTACAATAAAATAATTGAAACGAATCCTAAATATTATTTTGCCTACGAAGAAATTGGAATCCTTGAATTCCACGAAAAAAACTGGCCAAAATGTCGAGCGGCTTTTGAAAAGGCAAATGCAATAAAGTCAACCCCCGCATATCAACTGATGATAGTAATCACCTACCTGCAGGAAAAAAAGACTATAGACGCAAAAGCATATTCTGAAAAATGTATGAAGCATATGAATAGAGATTCCCTTGAATATAAGATTATGCGTCTTTTCCACGACCAAGGGCCGATAAATGCGGAGACCGCGTTCTCTCGAGACCTCGCAAATGAGTCGAACAGCACGAAACGCGGCAAAATGACTTTTTATTTTGCAATGTACTACCAGTTGAAAAATTCCCGAACAATCGCCGCCGAGTACTTTGGAAAGATTGTTTCTATGCAAAGCCCGATGTTCTTTGAATATAGACTTGCTGAATGGGCGTTAAATGAAAATCCAAAAAAACTATAGGGAACAAAAATGTCACAAACACAAATTGAAATGAACTTGAACGGACGAAACATTACGCTTATTGGAACGGCGCACATTTCCGAACAGAGCGTGAAAGAGGTTTCAAAGGCAATAGAAACCATACATCCAGACTGTGTTGCAATAGAACTTGACGAAAAAAGATGCGACTCCATAAAAAACCCTGAAAAATACCGGGAAATTGACATTGTAAAAGTACTAAAGAATGGAGACGGATTCTTGCTTCTTGCAAATTTAGTTTTGTCATCGTTTCAAAAGAGAATGGGTCAAAATGTAGGCACAAAACCAGGCGATGAAATGATTTCCGCAATGAGCACTGCCGAATCGCTCGGAATTCCTTGCACAATGGTAGACCGCCCGATTCAAGTGACCCTCCGCCGCGCATGGGCAAAAAATTCATTTTTCGGGAAAATAAAGTTAATTTCTGCATTAATTTCAAGCGCGTTTTCAAAAGAGGAAGTTTCAAGTGAAGAAATCGAAGAATTAAAAATCCAATCTGAAATGGATTCTATGATGAGTGAGCTTTCAGACTATATGCCGACCATAAAGCAAGTTTTAATCGACGAGCGCGACCAGTATTTGGCAAGCCACATTTGGCAGGCGGACGGAAACAATATCGTCGCCATCTTAGGCGCGGGACATTTACGCGGAGTGCAAGAGCATCTGCAAAAAATGGCGACAGGCGTTGAATCCACCGACACACAGGAAATCGGAGAAGTTCCACCAAAAAAGAAGTCGGCGAAAATTCTTGGCTGGACTATTCCCATTGCAATTGTCGCTTTAATCGCCGTAGGTTTTTATTTTGGTGGAAGAGCAAAAGGCGCGGAGATGGCGTTGAGCTGGGGTTTGTGGAACGGCTCTCTTGCGGCGCTCGGCTCTCTCATTGCGGCCGCTCATCCACTCACCATCTTGGTGTCTTTCATTAGTGCGCCGATAACATCGCTTTGTCCGTTTATAGGCGTGGGGATTGTGGCAGGAGTTGTGCAAGCAACTTTGCGAAAGCCAAAGGTAAAAGACCTTGAAACGCTTTCCGACGATGCCTCTTCATTCAAGAGATACTATAAAAATAGAATTTTACATACGCTCTTAGTGTTCATTCTTTCAAGTATCGGAAGCTCAGCAGGCACATTCGTTGCAGGTGCAGACATAATCGCAAAAATCGCTTCTCTTCTTGCAAGATAAAGTTACCTTACCATTGGACTCTCTTAAAAATTGATTTCCGTGGGTTTCCAACCACCACCGCTTGTTTATTATTTTAAAAGATTTTATAATCAAAGTATGATGGATGAGCAAAGGGTTGACAAGCGTTTTGATGATATTGGCAGAATAGAGGCGGAGAATTTATGTCCTTTAGCTGGCGTTTTAGACAACATCAGTTTGAACGGCTGCAAAGTTCATTATAAATTTCCTGTTTCTGTTGATTTGGAAAATGACTACAAAGCGAGAATCACATTTGCAAGAGATGCCTCAAACGGCGGTCTTTCTCTTTTATGCCGTCCAAAATGGACACGAAAGACAAATGACGGCACGGAAATTGGCTTTAAAATTCTCCCCTCCGCAGACTCTGCAAGACTCGCGGAATACATAAAAAAACTGGGACTTGAAGAAAACGGCAAAGAGCTTTCCGAAGAAATAGGCGGCTCGGATTGCCAGTTAATTTAAAGCTATCATCCAACAAATGAAATAGAAATGAATGAAGTAAATCCCAACATAAAAATGGATAATATAAACGGCATCGCTTTTTTAGCATTCCCAGAACAAAAAGAAATGTTATTAACCGAAATCGCCGAACGCCTGCACATAGCAGCAGCCCCAACTCATCAATATGGCGACTTGCTTTATTTTGAAGATTTAGATGCAACAACCCCTTTGCCCTATTGGGCGCGAACAGCAATGCTTTCGCCAAAAATCATTCACTTTGATTCAATAAAAGACGCATCTTCTGCTTTGCGTTCAATTCAGCGAAGCTGGGCACCATACACCTATCAGCTTTTTAGACGAACGAATTTTATTCAAGAAAATTTACCACACATACACTTGAAACCACGCCCATTCCCGATAAAAATTCCAACTTCACCGATTGGCTTATACACATTAATTGACGAAAACACTATGATTGCCTCCGAAAACACATCAAGTGTATTTCCTGCAGGGCGTATCATATTTGAAGAGGATCATGAAAATCCTCCAAGCCGCGCCTATCTAAAACTCATGGAAGCATTGACAATCGCCTCTATCAATGGATGTCAACTGCCAAAAGAAGGAGACTTTTGCTTTGAGGCTGGTGCATCCCCTGGAGGATGGACATGGCTTTTAACAAAATTAGGCGCATCAGTTTTTGCTGTTGACAGAGCAGAGCTTGATCCATCCTTGATGAAAAATCCCCTCGTGCGATTTACCCCCCATGATGCGTTTACACTAAAACCATCTGAAATTGGAGAATGCGATTGGGTTTTTAGCGATGTGATTTGTTATCCCGAGCGCCTTTACGATTGGATTTGCACATGGCTTGAAAGTGGGCTTGCAAAAAATATGGTATGTACAATAAAAATGCAGGGAAAGACCGATTGGTCGCTTATAGAAAAATTCGCCGCTCTTCCACAGAGCCATATTGTTCATTTAAATTACAATAAACATGAACTTACTTGGATTCACACAACATAAAAAACATCCGCTTCCGCAGATGTTTTTTACCTTTTCAAGAAAATCAGTTGTTGATAGCCTCAATTATTCTATCTTCGTAATCAGGGGTAAACAAGAACAAATCTTGAATTTTCAATGAATATGCGGCATTCAATTCCGTACGATTAAGTTTTTCAGCAACCAATGGCACCTCAAATGCATATGTTGTGTTTTCATATCCTTCCGCAGAAACTTCTATTGTAAATTGGAATGTTTTTGCCTCCTTATTAGACGATGCTTTCTGCGCGGCGACCCAAAATGTGTAATGACCGCTCGTTGCCGAGAATGTTGGAGATGGATTCATCCAAGTAATATCCTGCATCTGCGCCACCTCTCCGCCCAGTTTAAGCAAAACCTTTGCTCCGTCAAGAGGCGCGAATGTCGCTCCATCAAAAACCTGCCCCGAAAAAATAGGAAAGTTGAACAGAGGGATTTTTGAAGAAACCAATGTTGAAGGAGGTTTTAATTGGTTATGATAAGAACGTTTTGCAGAACTCACCAAACGGATTCCTTCCATCGCAAGACGACTGATGTCCACTTGAATCTGATTAAAAGAAGCGTCCGCATCAAGATGGGTAACTCCCCGACCAGAAACAATATATCGCGGCGGAATTCGGTTCAAAACAAAACTGCATGCGTCAAGACGGCAGCTTTCACAATCGCATGAAAGCCATGGAGTGCCTTGTTGCTTTAGGCTATCATAAAATTCATTTACACGCTTTGTAACATGTTCTTCCATGATGTTATGTACATTCATTTTTTTACTCCCTTCTCCCCTGTAGCAAAATAAAATATTTATAAACACTCTATGACCATCTCCGTAGTCATAACCACAAGAAGTATAATCAGAAATGATTATTATTGCAATAAATAATTACAAAAATAATCATGTTAAAAATCATGTTAAAAACAGTTGGACATATCAAAAAATTACATTATACTGTAGCAATTATGTGAAGAAGTTAGATAAACTAAAAATTACTTCCGCACTTTTCTTTACGGTTTCCGATACATCATCGGGGTACGGTATGAAAACCGTGCCAACTACTCAGGAGGCATTATGTATACAGAGTCCGAGGTTCTTGATTTTGTAAGAGATGAGGATGTGAAATTCATTCGTCTTGCCTTTTTCACTTTAGATGGAAGGCAAAAGAACACTTCGATTATGGCAAACCAACTTCCATTCGCATTTAAAAACGGCGTTAGTTTTGACGCCTCAAGCATTCCAGGATTTCAAAGTCCCAACCACTCGGACTTGTTTCTTCATCCAGACCCAGCGACAATTGAAGTGCTTCCATGGAGACCTTCAACAGGAAAAGTCGTGCGTATGTTTTGCGACATCCGCTATCCTGACGGAACACCGTATGAAAAAGATTGTCGATATATTTTAAAGAACACTGTCAAAAAAGCAAAAGAGGAATTCGGCGTGGAGTTTAAAATTGGCACAGAAATTGAGTTTTATCTTATGAATCTCGCAGAAGACGGCTCACCAACGAAAATTCCAATGGATCATGGCGGCTACATGGACATTGCGCCTGACGACAAGGGAGAAAACATTCGCCGTGAACTCTGCTTCACACTAGAGCACATGGGAATCATCCCCGAGGCAAGTCACCACGAGGCAGGCCCTGGTCAAAACGAAATTGACTTTAAATATGCCTCGCCTTTGACCAGCGCAGACAACACAGCAACATTCAAATGGGCGGTCTGCACAAACGCTGCAATGAACGGACTGTATGCAGATTTTTCGCCAAAACCATTCGCTGACAAGCCAGGAAGCGGCATGCATATAAATATTTCCTGCTGCCATGAAAAAGACGGCGACACAACAGAATATATGCGCTACACGCTTGCGGGAATATTAAAGCACATTGAAGAAATCACTCTCTTTCTCAATCCTACGGAAAATTCGTATAAACGGCTGGGAGAATACAAAGCGCCAAAATATATCAGTTGGGATTACGAAAACCGTTCGCAGTTGATTCGCATCCCTGCAAGCAAAGAGGAAAAACGTTTGGAATTGCGCTCCCCCGACCCAGAAGTAAACCCCTATATTGCGTTTACGCTTTTAATCGCCGCTGCGCTTGACGGTATAAAAAACAAACTGAATCCGCCCGAGGCCACACAAGAAAATCTTTTGAATGCGGAAAAATCAGTAACAGACAGCTTAAAAACGCTTCCGTTGTCATTTGAAAACGCATACACTATAGCCCAAAAAAGCGAATTTGTAAAAAGTGCGTTGGGTGAAAATCTTTTTACCTCAGTTTTAGAGCTCAAAAATTTAGAGCTCAAAAACGCTATGGTAAAACCTACACTACAAGAGGCAACGATTTGAAACAGTCTTTTAACAGACCTTGAAAGACCTATAAAATAGAGGCTCTCCCCAAAATAAATGTTTTTTGTGAAAGCCTCATCGAGAAATGCAGGTAAGATAAAGGAGAGTCTGTCATTTCTCACAAATACATCTAGGGCAGTTTTCCCAAAATTGCAATTTTAGGGAAACGCAATGAATAACAATAAAAATTATGGAAACAGATAGTACCAGTGTCCTTTTAGTGACCAAAGACAATAAAATTTCCTCATTGATTGCACAAATGCTTATTCCACCGATTTTTGAAGTGAATCTCTGCTCTGATTTTAACGAGGCGCGCAGAAAAATAAACGAAGTTGTCTATAAAATAATCATTGTAGATTCGGGAGATGGCTCTGACGCTTCTTTTGCCATAGACATAAGCGACACACTTTCAACAATCGTGCTCTTAGCCCCAAACAGCCTTTTCGACCAACTTTCATATCGTGTCGAACCGTATGGAATTCTCACAATGACAAAACCGTTTGACGCTTTTTATTTTTACAATATAATAAAAATTGCGCTTGCCGTTCAAGCAAAAATACAGCGCATTTCTTCGCAAACTGTAAAGCTCAAAGTAAAGATGGAAGAAATTCGCGTTATCAACCGCGCAAAAATGCTTTTAATCCAGCATCGTCAAATGACAGAAGACGATGCCCATCATTTTATAGAGCGCGCTGCAATGGACAAAGGTTTAAAAAAAATAAACGCCGCGCAAGAAATCATTGTGGAGTTTGAAAGCTACTCTTCTTTCAAAAACTAAAAACCATACGCAGATACCAGTGTGCACTTTTTCTAATGCAAAAATGGTAGCAAAGCGCAGCAAACTTCGACCCAATCTGCACTGATCTACAAATCTTGTGGTCAGATAGTTGTAAATCTAACTTGCACCTTTTTGCGCAAGCAAAAGTGGCAGCGAAGCGCAGAGAACTTCTATCAATTGTTGCCTATGTATCCGCTAGTGTTCGCCCACTGTAGTATCAACTTTCACTTTTTGCGTAAGCGAAAAAGTGCGAGGCGAACTTCAAGTCTATCAACATTAATCTACAAATCTTGTGTTCGCCCAAACATCTCTTGCATTGTAGGATTGTTTCGCGTCAATTTTTTTATAGACAAATCTTCCGCCTTGTTGTTGGCGATTCGCAAGTTGTTTTCACTTCCAATCAACGCATCCTTTATTTTTTGCAAATGGTCGATAGACTTGTCTATTTCCTCAATGGCAGTTTTAAACTTATCGCTTGCAAGGCGGTAGTTTCGGTTAAATCCATCTTTAAATTCAATCAATTGATTTTCAAAATTCGTTATGTCTATGGATTGATTTTTCGCCTCTGCAAGCTGTTTTTTATAATCCAGGGATTTTTTTGATGTATTGCACAAAAGAGTGATAATCGGAATAAAAAACTGCGGACGAATCACATACATTTTTTCAAATTTATACGAAACATCCACGATTCCGCCGTTATACAAATCGCTCTCGCTTTCCAAAAGGGACACTAAAACCGCGAATTCACAGTTCTTTTCCTTTCTATCTTTATCCAACTCTTTAAAAAAGTCCTCGTTTTTATGCTTTGTGGTCGTTGTGTCAGCCTCGTTTTTCATCTCAAACATAATGGAAACATATTCTATGCCATCAATGGAATCTCGAAAAATAAAGTCACCTTTAGAGCCTGTGCGCGCATCGTTGTCCTTTTCAAAATAGGCATTCGGCATAAGCGGGCGCAGATTTTGTTCAAAGCAGGTCTTGCAATGCACTTCAAGTGTTTCGCCTATCATCTTCGTTGACATTTTCGCCTTCAAATCCTTATAATAGTCGATTTGCTCGTCCTTTGCCTTCAACTGCGTTTCAAAACTCGCCTTTAAATCGTTTTCGTGAATCTGCGCCTGCGTCCTTGATGCGGTGATTTCATTTGTCAGTCTCAAAATTTCCTGTTGTTTTTCATTCAACGCCTTTTCTTTTTCGGATTGAGATTTTGCCATCTCTAATTTTAACTGTGAATCGCTTGCAAAAATTTTTTGATTCAAATTTGCAATTTCCGCGTCTTTTTTTGCAACCGCTTCGCTCACGGCTATTTTCTTCTCATTTTCAAAATTGGCAATCTTGGCTCGCAGCTCTGAAATTTTTGCAGTGAAATCCGCTTCTATTTTGTATTGTTGGTTTTTCATCTCCGCATCGGTTTGTGTTTTCAACTGGGCGATTTGATTTTTCAACTCGGAAATTTCATTTTTCTTTTGAAGCTCAAATTGATTTTTTGCCTGCCCCAGTTTTTCCTGATACAGCTTATCCGCCCCCCGCGCAATGGACTCTTCCAAGCCGCTTGTGTCTATGCTCGAAAGCTCCGTCAAATCCACATAGTCGCCCTTTGCCGCATCCTCGTCCAACACCAATGTATTCTTGTTTTTTACGATTACACTTATTTTTTTCATAGTATTATTATAGTAAGGAAAGAGAAAATTTTAAAGGGATATTATTGGTTTTACATTCACTTCAAGTTTTATCCACTTTACTCTCAAATATAAACATATCAATCAATTGCGCACTCATTTAAAGTATTCATCAATTTTGCTTGAAGTTCTAAGATTTGAGCCTCTTTTTCCGCCAGTTCTGCTTTAGTCTCTCTAAGCTCGCAATCCTTTTCTTTAAGCTCACAATCCTTTTCTTTAAGCTCACAATCCTTTTCTTCAAGTTCAGATGTTATCTCTGTTAATTTATTTCTTGCATTCTTCAATTCTCGTTCGACCAGTTCCTTATCATATTTTATAGAAAGCTGGTCGCGCTCCCACATATCTCTGCTTGTCTGTATTGCCCAGTTTATGTCGTCCTGAGTTATTTTTATTAAAACTTCACTTGCCGCCATAATTCCTCCATCGCTTTCGCAAATATCTTTTACAAGGCTTTGTTTTGTGCTATCGTCCGCATACAGTAAAAATTTACACCATTTTTCAATCGCTGTCAAATTTCCAACATCTCTGTTACTATCCTTGCAGTTGTCGATATACTTCGGAAGCTCTATAAGCACAACGGTTAGCCGCTCCGAAAGGGCGTGTCCATCCTCCGTTCTCATCGTGTAGTTCAAAAGCCCTCTTTTAATGTTCTCGGCATAGATGAAATTCAGTACCGAAATTTGAAAGACTTTTGGAATTTTTTCCCATTTTGCTCCTTTTTGAACAAAGTGGTTGAGCAAATGAGCCGCTTGGTATTCGGCACGGTATCCATAGAAGCCCCCAACATTTATACCCTGCATTTCAATGTTCACTGGTATGGTTCCATTGAGTGTGCAGGCAATGTCGAAGACCGTCTGTCTATCATTTTCAGACTCAATGGGCAGCTCATTTTGAATAATTCTAATGTCCGAGACTTCAGCATTGAGAGAAGCCTCTAAAAAAGACTTGAGCGCAAGCCGCCCCTCTTTTGAATTATCCGTAAAAAGTTTCTTAAAAATGGCATCACATCTCGGATTTAATAAAGCATTCGGGAATGGACGCAATGTTGATTCTGTGTTCATAAAATATCTCTGTATAAACCTCCTTTGGTAGCAATGGTATATACTATATATAGTGTTTTTTACCCCAAATTCTGAAGTCATTTGCAAAAAAATAAAAAAATTGCATTTCGAAATGCACACCAACTTCTCATAACAATAATCTTGAAGACGCAAGCGAGGCACTACAATTTAAAGACTCTAATACCCTTAAAAGTCTCGCCAAACCATATTACTTTGAATATACAAAAATGAGCGGTATCACTCCAACGACATCTCTATTATAAAGCCAATTTTCCTCGCTTTCTAATAAGTAAAAGAGAGAGCCTATCAAATCGCATCTTGCTTTCGAGCGATTGGCAAACAAAAAACCCGACCATCACAGAGATGAAATCGGGTTTTTGAAAATTCATTACGCAAAAATTGGTCTAGTTAAACCAAAAGCGAATTCCAACATTCAAAGGCAGGCGCAAGTCAAAAAGATCAACATGATCCCAGTCGCCGATTCTGAATGTTGGCTGGGCTGCAAGCTGCGTATAAAGCTCAAAGAACTTGCTGTCGCCGAAGAACCAGTTCATACCTATCAAAACGCGTGGACCTATATCAAATGAAGCCCAGCCTGGATTCCAACCAATTCCCGCGCCTGCATACGCACCAACGCCCCAATACCAGTTCCAGCATCCCTTGATGTTAGGGTTCATAAACCAATAGTCGGCAGTTGCACCAACACTTGTTGAATGACTACCTATCGTAGCGTTAGCAGCAAATACGAGCGGAAGACTATCCAACTTGAATGTAACTGCAAGGTCTCCGCCAATACCGCCCCACCAAGGAAACGGGTTAAGACCAGCCTGAACACCAATGCCCCATGCGAACAAATGCGTGGTTCCCATCACAAAAAGACAACCAACCACTGCAAGCATTTTCTTCATCATAAATAAATCCTCCTTCTGAAGGCAACCATAAGACTGTCTTCAAATTTATTTTTTGATAAAATTAAATTATAGTATGAATTTCAACTTTCAAAAAACATAAAAGTCGAATTTCATACTTATGTATTATATATACTAGATAAAATTTTTTTTCAAGTAATTTTGTTTATTTTTAAACCTTTTGGAGATTTTTTTATAGTTATGGAAGAGCAACTTTGTCTAAAATACCTTTAAACGCGGCGATAGCAAGACCGTAGTTTGTCATGGGAATGTGCGCTTTCTTTGCAATTTCCTGTCGATGCAACACATAGGAACGATTGAACATGCACCCCCCGCAATGGATTATCAAGTCATACAGAGGTCGTCCCTTGGCGTTCACAAGATTTTCTGGAAAATCTGCTCCGCGCACAAAGTCAATTTTCATATTTGGAGCAATATAGCGCAGCATTCGAGGAATTTGCACTCGCCCAATGTCTTCTTTTTGCGGAACATGAGCGCATGCCTCCGCTATCAAAACACGAGAGGATGAATTCAATTTTGAAATTGCAAACGCGCCTTTCTTGAACAAGTGTATGTCGCCTTTGGATGCCCCCATTAAAACTGAAAACGAAGTGAGAAGGCTTTCTTTCGGCTTCAAGGAATACGCCATTTCAAAAATCTGCGAGTCAATGATAATCAAAGACGGAGCGTCTTTTAAAGACCGCAGCGTGCCTTGCATCATGTCGGCAGTGCAAGACACAACCATGCATTTTTTATCCAGCAATTCCCGCATAACCTGCACTTGTGGCAAAATCAGCCTCCCTTTTGGCGCTTGCAAATCCTGAGGCATTACCAAAAGCACACAATCTCCTGCCTTGCACAGATTTTCCGTGAGAGAAACAGAAGGCGCTGCATCTGCAATCTTACGAACCTCTTCAATGAGCTCTTCTATTCCCTCCTTTTTTAGCGAGCTCACGCAAATAGAAGGCTTTTTTACAAGAAAATCAACGCGTGTCTTCAAAGCCAGCAGTTTCTCTTTCGAAATGGCGTCAACTTTTGTTATCACAGGGATATATTCTTTCTTTGTCTCTACAATTTTTGAAACCCACCAAGGACGCTCATCTTCAATGTCTCTGCATTCATTTTTACGCTCATCGATTTCATCGGCGGAAAAAACCAAAAGCGCAATGTCAATTCGATTTAAAACATCAAGCGTTTTTTCAAGGCGCTTTTCAGAAAGCGAAGTTTTATCTTCAAAGCCCGCCGTATCTGTAAAAAGAACAGGTCCAATTCCCTTAATCTCCATCGCCTTGTTCACGGGATCCGCGGTGGTGCCCGCCTCGTCTGAAACTATCGAAAAATTCTGGTTTGCAAGGGCGTTTAACAGCGATGATTTTCCACTGTTCGTCCGTCCAAAAATACCGATTTGAAGGCGCAATGAATAAGGGGTCTGTGTCATTTTTGTTTTTTGTTATTCCTATCAATTATAGAAAGCTGATTTCTTACATGCGCAAGGGAATCTTTGTAAAGAGAGCTCTTCATCGTTGGAAAATGACGCATAAAAGACTCTGCAAGCCAATTTCGCTTCTCTGCATACTCAACTTTTTCAAGCAATTTCTCGCTGAATTTTTCGCGGTTTTCCGCCGCATGTGCCTTTATAGATTCAAGCATCGTTTCAATGGTATCACCTTTAAACCAGTTTTCAGACTGGTAATGGTCTCTCAAAGACTCTCCAAATTCCTTTAGGCGTGCAATATGAACATTAAAGTCAACAAGTTTGGTTATCGTGATAACCAAGTCAACTAAAAACACAGCCAAAAGAACATTTGCAATTGTTATAAGTGCAATGTCTGAAAAATATGAAAGCACTTTCTCAATAAGCGGCTGAACAAATTTTATAACCACAACCGTCATCACGCCAAACAGAAGGGAATTTTGCAGACAAATTCTTCCATTTATATTCAGCAAGATGGTTTTTCCTTTGACAACCAGTTTTTTATCAGAGTAGTCCCACCATTTTGTGTGAAATATTTTCTCAAGCGCAAAACTGCCCATATATTCAACAAGGGAGCAAAAAATCAGCCCTGTAATAAAAAGCAGCCATACAGGATTTTGCAGACGAGGAGGCAATTCCAAAATCAATATTCCACCCACGCCATAAATCGGACAAAGAGGACCATGCAGCATTCCGCGATTCACAAATTTATGCTCAAAGAAAATGCCTACATAAGCCACTTCGCACATCCAGCCAATAACGCTGAACATCAAAAAGACAATAAACGCCTTTGCCAATTCAACAGACTGAAACGCAATGTGCGTAGAATTAAGCCATTCAAAAAATGTATTTCCCATATGAATTCTTACCGCCCCCTAACTAGCATCTCATCCAGTGTATCGCAAATAAGTCAAAAACGCAATCGCGCACATGGGTACGCGCACAGAACGAGGAACACACCTCCTTCATGCGAGCGGTACATCACACGAAAAGGCTACTTGATAAAAAGTAATAAAAAATTTATTATGTTGGCTATGGTAGAATCAGAACAAGTAGCATTGATGATTTCAAAATTTGTCGATGAAGGCACAGTACATTCTGTGAAGAATTTCACATCATCTGATGGTTTAAGCAATGACGATGTGGATTCGATTGCAAAAATGTTTGGCTATACAGGAAGTTTTTCATCTTCTTCCTCCGAAAACAAGATGAAAATCATTACCAATTTCAAGAACAACCTGCGTCTGTTAATTCAAAAAACATGGGTAGAAAAATCTGATGTTGTATTAAAAGAGGGCATTCTTTTTCAACTTGAGGTGCTCTTTAAGGACACTTCTGATTGGAAGAATTCGTACAAGCAATTTCTTGACATCATCGCACATTCTGTTTGCCTTATGTTCGGGCAGCAATCAAAATCAGACGACTTCAGTGAATACTCATTGCGCATTGACCCCGAATTCGGCATTTTCTGGTGGTACATAAAAAGCCTCCCGACAAATGCAAATTGGTCTTCTGAAAAATACGAAGACGCTGTGCTTCTTGGAATGTACTTTTTGGCGAATTACTAACAACGATTATGAATTTCGATGCAATTTTCAAATCCTTAAAACAAGGAAGCAAAATTCTTGCCGTTCAGAACGCGGCTCAAAAAAACAACGCGCTCTCCGTTGTTTGCAAAGCATTACACAACGAGCGAAGAAAAATTCTTGTCGCAAATAAAATCGATGTGGAAAAAGAGCGTAATAAAGGGACGAGCGAATCTCTCATAGACAGACTGGCTCTTGATGACACACGAATAGACTCTATCATTTCCAGTGTAAAAACTGTAATAGAACAAGCGGACCCTATTGGCGAGGAAACAAGCGGCTGGAAAACTCCGAATGGTCTTTCAATCCGTTGTGTGCGTGTGCCGTTGGGGACAGTGGCTATTATTTATGAAAGCCGCCCAAATGTGACGGTGGATGCATTTTGCCTTGCATACAAAAGTGGGAATGCTATCCTTTTGAGAGGCTCTTCTTCTGCATATAATTCCAACCGTGCGATAGTGGAGATTATAAAATCCGCTCTTGCAAGCGCTGAATTTGGAGTGCCTAACGCCGTGGAATTAGTCGAGCCAGATGAACAGAGCCATAGCGATGTGCAGGAAATACTTTCAGCAAGAGGAAACATTGATGTTGTTCTGCCACGAGGAAGCGCACGCCTTATAAAGACAGTCGTTGAAAACGCAAAAGTCCCCGTCATTGAAACAGGTAGCGGAATTTGCCATTTATATGTTGACGAAACGGCGAATCTTGAAATGGCGGCAAGCATCGCAGAAAATGGAAAAATCTCTCGCCCTGGCGTGTGCAATGCGCTTGAATGTGTCATTGTGAATAAAAACATCGCGCAAGAATTTCTCCCGCTCCTTGAAAACCGCTTTGCCCAGCGTGTGCACATCAGGGCAGATAAAGAGGCATTTGAAATCCTTGAAAAATCCGTTGATAAAATCAATAAGAAAGACTATATAACGCGTGCGACCGAAAGTGATTTCGGATACGAATTTTTAGATTATATCGTCGCGATAAAAACCGTTGAAAATGTGGACGATGCAATTGCATATATAAACACGCACAACTCGAAACACAGCGAGTGCATTGTGACGGAAAATCGAGCGACGGCACGAAAATTTCAAGCGGAAGTGGATGCCGCCTGCGTGTATGTCAACGCATCTACCCGCTTTACCGACGGCGGAGAATTTGGCTTTGGCGCGGAACTGGGCATCAGCACCCAAAAACTACACGCGCGCGGGCCTATGGGCATAAAAGCGCTCACCACTACAAAATACCTCATCGACGGCGATGGACAGATTAGATAAATCGGTTGAATAGCTGCAAGCCACGGCTAAAAATTGATTTCCCTGGGTTGCAAGCATTTTCGACTTGCAACTTCTCCAATATATGGCTAAAATATATGCTTAAAAGGTTTCATTTCAGAGGTGTAATATGTTAGAATTTCTTGGGAAATGTTTTGAAAAAGCCTGCTCTGTGCTAGCTTGGATTAATCAGTTTCTATGGCTGATTCTTGGAATTATCTTTGGTGTCGTCTTAAAGAATGAGTTGTTCATTGATGGATTTTTAGGTGTTTTAATCGTTATTGGCGTTGCTCTTTTTGGGTTTCTACTCGCTTTTGTAATGAATATATTTGTTTTCGGATATATCTCCCAAATCATACAAATACGAAAAAGCCTTGAAAAATAAATTATTCAAATAGTGCGATTGATTCGCGGTGAGGAATGTATGCCAAAAATTGAAGTAAACGAAAATCTCTTTTTTAGTCTTCTTGGAAAAAAATATGACTATGAAACGCTTGAACAAAAATTGACCTATGCAAAGGCGGAGCTTGACGAAAAGCCTGATATGGCGATGCCTGAAAATGAACGCGTCATAAAAATTGAGTTAAACGACACAAACCGCCCTGACCTTTGGTCCACGAACGGCGTTGCTCGGCAGTTAAAACTGCACGAAGGTGGAAAAACCATCGACTACAAAACAATTATGAGCACAGAAAGTGATGTGAAGCCTTATGGAGAGCGAATCATTAATGTTGACCCCGCCTTAAAAGACATTCGCCCCTTTATGGTTTCATTTTTAATTTCAGGAAAACCAATCGATGACCCAATGCTTCGTGATATTATCCAGACGCAGGAAAAGTTGTGCTGGAACTTCGGACGAAAGCGTAAGTCAGTCTCGATGGGCGTGTATCGCATTGATAATGTGAAATTCCCCTGTCAATACAAGGCGGTTGACCCTGACAAAACATCGTTTGTTCCGCTTGCATGCGATGTGCCGATGACCTGCCGTCAAATCCTAACCGACCACCCGAAAGGGCGCGATTTTGGCTGGATTTTGCAGGACTTGAAAAAATTCCCCTTGCTCACCGATGCAACAGATGAGGTTTTGTCTATGGCGCCGATTATAAACAGCGCAAGTCTTGGAGCCGTGCAAGTGGGTGACACAGGACTGATGGTGGAATTGACGGGCGACAATATGGAGAACCTTATTCTTTCTGCAAATATCATTGCATGCGATTTTGCGGATTGCGGCTATAAAATTGAGCCAATATGCGTGCGCCATCCGTATGAAACAGGTTTTGGCAAAGACATTGTCACGCCATTCTATTACCAAAAGCCAACGAAAGCGCTTTTGAGCCACATAAATAAATTACTTGGAACAGACTTGAACGAAACGCAGGTTGTAGACGCGCTCACGCGAATGGGAAGCGATGTGAAACTTGAAAAAACCAGTGACGATGTGGAGTTCACACTGTCTCCTGCTCCATACAGAAACGACTTTTTGCATGAAGTTGATGTGATTGAAGATATAATGATTGGCGTGGGGCTTGAAAATTTCAATGCGCTTCCACCCGATGACTTCACCATCGGTCGTCTTCTTCCAATCACATACCAGAGCCGAAAAGCAAAAACCTTGATGGTCGGCTTGGGTTATCAAGAGATGATTTTCAATTATGTGGGAAGCAAAAAAGATTATATCGAAAATATGCGGCTAGACTCGTCAAAAGTCATTGAGATTTCAAACCCGATGAGCGAGAACTACCAGTTTGTCCGCTCTGAAATTTTGTCGTCACTGCTCCGTGCGGAAAGCAAGAGCGCGAACGCGATTTTCCCCCACAAAATATTCGAGATTGGAAAGGTCGCCTATCTTTGCGAAGAGGAGAACACAGGAACTCGCACACGGCAAAACTTAGGCTTTTTGACTGCGGGAAACGGAGCGAACTTCAACGCCGCCGCAAGCGAAATCTCCACAGTACTCTATTACCTTGACCACAACTACGAAGTGATGGAAAGTGATGACCCACGATTTATTCCTGGGCGACAAGCGACAATTATGGCGAACGGCAAAAAAATTGGCGTGTTCGGCGAAGTGCATCCTGAAATCCTCGAGAACTGGGCGATTACCGTTCCTTGCGTGGGTGGCGAAATCGACTTGGAAGAAATATAACTACATGCGCGCGCGTCATACTCTCCCTCTCGTGTCGCCACACATGTGTCGCGCGCGCGTTGACAAAAGCCCATTGTAGGTTTACTATATTTATAACAGTCGAATTCGTAGTATTAAGAATAGTTCATATTGTCGGCATATACTATTCTCCCTCTTCTTATCTCCACATCTCTCTTAGCATTATGAATATAAAAACCTACTAAAAGGAAAAGTTTATGTATAATTCTCTATTTCATTGTCATAACGACAAAAAAAATATATAATAGCATTTTAGTATGAATTCTAAAGCGTGCCTTGTCCTGGCTAACGGACAGATTTTTGAAGGATGTGGTTTTGGCTCTTTTGGAGTGATTATTGGAGAGGCCGTTTTTACCACAGGAATGACGGGCTATCTTGAAACGCTCACCGACCCCAGTTATTTTGGACAGATTGTAACGCAAACATTTCCGCTTATTGGAAACTATGGCTTAATCCACCCCGATTTTGAAAGCGAAAAAAGCCATGTGCGTGGATATATCGTGCGCGATTTGTGCGACACGCCTTCCAATTTTAGAAGCGAAGGATGCCTTGAAGAATTTTTAAAGGCAAATGGAATTATCGGGCTTTGCGGAATCGACACACGATGCTTGACAAAAACGCTGCGCGAGGCGGGCGTTATGAACGCAATGATAATTTCAGGAGATTCAAAAGAGGCGGAGGAGCATTTCAACGCTTTGAAAAATCCCGCCGAAAAAGAGAAACTGCTCGAAAAGATTCGCGCATACAAAATCACAGGCGCGGTGGAAGCCGTGTCGATGAGCGCATCTAAAATAGAAGAAAGCGCAGATGCCGTCTTTAAAACAAGTGCTGAATACCGTGCAGTTCCCGTCACAAAAGATGGGCTTAAAGTCAACGACTCTGAAGAGGCGATGAAAAACGGAAAAGGCAAAAAAGTCGTTCTGTGGGACTTTGGCGCAAAGGCGAATATCCGCCGAGAGCTTTTAAAGCGCGGTGTTGATGTTATCACCGTGCCAAGCAACACGAGCGCGGAGGAGATTTTAAATCTCGCTCCCGATGGCATTATGCTTTCAAATGGACCGGGAGACCCTTCTGATAACACACAAATAATTGAAGAAATCAAAAAAATATGCGCCTCAAAAAAGCCCATTTTTGGCATCTGCCTTGGGCATCAACTGCTTGCCCTTGCGCGCGGAGCAAAAACCTCAAAATTAAAATATGGGCATCGTGGCGCGAACCAGCCTGTGAAGCAACTAGCCACAGGACGCGTTTATATCTCAAGCCAAAACCACGGATACGCCGTGAACAACGAAAGTCTTCCAGACTATGCGGTTTTGAGCTTTGTGAATGCGAATGACGGCACATGCGAGGGAATCACCTACACTGACATTCCCGCCTTTAGCGTGCAGTTTCATCCAGAGGCAAGTGCAGGTCCGTTAGACACAAACTTTTTATTCGATGAATTCATTGCCTTGATAAACAATCCCGACCTTTTTAAAAATTTCTCTCCGAAATTTGAACGGATTGACGCAAGTGCATGCTTTGCAAATACTATAAGAGAAACAAAGGCATCGCAAGCGTCATAGCCACACTCAGGCGTTTTAGAAAGGCGGAGAACTATATGAATTTTATAGCGCAAGAAATGCCACGAGCAGGAGAAACCGTTTTAGTCGGAATGTCGGGAGGTGTGGACTCAACGCTCACTGCGCTTATGCTCAAGGAAAAAGGCTGCCGAGTCATTGGGGTTACAATGTCGCTTTGGGATGGAAAAATCCTTGAGCCAAATGACGACTTCTCTAAAAAATCGGCGCAAAAAGCGTGCTATGGTCCGGGAGAAAAAGAGAATATTGCGGAATGTGAAGAATTCTGCGCGGAAAACGGCATCGACTATTATGTGGTCGATGTGAAAGAACAGTACCAAAGAAAGGTCTTGGATTATTTTAAAGCCGAATACCGAAACGGACGCACGCCAAATCCCTGCATTATGTGCAATCAATATGTAAAATTTGGCGCAATGCTTGATGCGATAAAAACGCTTGGAATTCCTTATGATTATTTTTGCACGGGGCATTACGCAAAAATCGTGCGCCCTGAAAAAGGGCTGTTTGGAACGGAGAAGCGGCCTTTTATGATTTCTGGCGCAACAGATGTCTCCAAAGACCAGACATATTTTTTGTATCGCGTGCCAAGCGATGTTTTGGAAAAAGTGAGATTTCCGCTTGCGGCATTAAAAAAATCCGAGGTGATTGAACTTGCCGAAAAAGCGAATCTTGACGCGGCAAAACGAAAAGAAAGCCAGGATTTTATTGGCGAAGAATATTTTGACGCGCTTTTTTCAGACAAGCCTTCCATTCCTGGAGACATCATTGACCTTGACGGAAATATTATCGGTCGTCATCGCGGAATTGAGCATTATACCATCGGACAACGGCGCGGGCTGGGGGTGGCGGTGAATTATCCCGTGTATGTGCATTCAATCGATGCGAAAAACAACATCGTTGTGTTAGCCCCAAATGACGCGCTCAACTCCTCATCGCTCATCGCGGATGATTTTGTGTGGGCGGGAAACATTGAGCCACAAGAAAGCATTGAAGCGTTGGTGAAAATCCGCCTTGCAAGCCGCCCCGTAAAATGCACGGTGGAGCGATACGAGGCGAAAGATGGGGAATCGTTCAACGGCACGCCCTATCACATTATTTTTGAGGAGGCTCAGCGCGCCGTCGCTCCAGGGCAATCCGCCGTTTTGTACAAAGACGGCGCAATCATCGGCGGAGGCATCATCTCGCACGCGCTCAAATAAATCTTCCCTCTATTGTATTAAATAATTGTATATTGTAGCAAGAGAAGTCGTAGGCTTTCGGCGTTTTTTACTTCAAAAAAGTTTATAATTTTTGACATTTCTAATTTTACCATTGATGTGCTTAATACAAGTTCTTGAGCGATTTCTTTATAGGTGAGTTCAAAATTCATAAATTCTTTTAAAATGGCAATTTGTCTTTCTGTAAATCCATATTTTTTTAAATCTAAATCCGCCCCCCGAGGTGGCAATTTTATTTTTGTATTGATTATATCTTCGGGCAAAAATGGTTTTAATTGTTCGTTGAGCTTTAAATACAGCCAATAACTGAATGTGCAGAAAAAACAGACAACAGAAAATGCCAAAACAAGTCGTTCTAATCCAAATGGATAAAGAGTCAAAATCATAAGAATCCAAACTCCAAAGGAAAAAATTGCTTTTAATTTTAAATGCGTTTTATAAAATCCGTTCAAAAAAAGTTTTACCAATAGAATTGTGTACAAAAGGATTCCTAAAATTTCATAGCCCGTCGCAATGGTAAAAATTGATTGTATAAAAAGAATTGTGTATTGAAGCCTTTCGTACTGCATTTTAAAAATGACGATTATGCATAAAAACGCGCACAAAGAATTGACGATAGGAATTACAATTTCAGTGTGCGGTATCAGGCTTCTCGTTTCTGGCGGTAAAATAAAAGAAAGAATGGATGCCGTGGCTAGCAAAAGAAACGAAAAAACAAAAAATAATCGCTGAGCATTGTCAACTTTTTTACTCATATTTAAATTATACCATAAAATAATAAAAACGCAAAAATGACGCATTTACTAAAATAACCAAAGTTAAAAAATCGCGTAAAAAATAACCGTGGTTAATTTTTCAATAACCACGGTTAATTCGTAAATTCCGCATTGACAGATGGGAAAAATG
>X363_Desmarests_Spiny_Pocket_Mouse__coassemble_291_pt1 | contig 35760 bp, 32 predicted proteins | sample X363_Desmarests_Spiny_Pocket_Mouse__metabat2_high_PE_007 | metagenome-assembled genome bin X363_Desmarests_Spiny_Pocket_Mouse | reverse complement strand
AGCAAAAAAAGAAACTGAAGAAGCAAAAAAAGAAACTGAAGAAGCAAAAAAAGAAACTGAAGAAGCAAAAAAAGAAGCGGAGAGAGCCAAAAAAGAAACGGAGAGAGCTGAAAAGAGAACTGAAGAAGCCCAATCAGTTATAGCGAAAAAAGATGCTCAGATTGCCGCCCAACTGCAGGAAATCGAAGTGCTTCGGAAAAAACTCTCAAGCGAACAGACGATTTCCTCTAACTGTGGCATCGTAAAAAAAAATGGATAGCATTATGGAACAATATCAATTCATCACATTAAGAGAACGCTCCGACTTAAAAAATAAAGCGGCGCAATGGTTTCATAGCAGATGGGGAGTGCCAGAAGAAGCGTACATCGAGTGCATGGATTCATATTTACAGAAAGACACCGAATATGGGTGGTATCTCTGCTTGGATGGGGAAAACATTATTGCAGGAATGGGCGTTATTGCAAATGATTTCCACAATCGGAAAGACTTAACGCCAAACGTATGCGCCGTATATACAGACGAAGAATACCGCCATAAAGGAATTGCAGGAAAACTGTTAAATATGGTAGTGGAAGATCAAAAAAAACACAAGATTTCACCGCTCTATCTTGTGACGGACCATACTGGATTTTACGAAAGATATGGCTGGGATTTTTTTTGCATGGTGCAAAGCAACGGCGAATCTCAACTATCACGACTGTATATACATAGATGAGATTTTTAGTTTTTTCGCAGAAACGATTTTCCCTCCGACAAGACCAAGCCTGACATTGCAAGAAACGCCCCGACACCTGACAGCACAGTCAGTTTTTCGTGCAGGACAACAACTGAAGCTGTCACTGTAATCACAGGAATCATATAGATATAAACACTCGTTTTTATCGCACCCAAAATTTTAACTGCGATGTTCCATGTCACAAAACAGAGTGCTGACGCACCAAGTCCAAGATATGCGATGTTGAACACATACACAGGATTTCGGAAGGATACCAATTTTGGATGAAAATCAAACAAAAACAACGCTGGTATCATACACACAATTCCGTAAAAAAATATCCTCCGTGTGGACAGAAGAATGTTGCAGCCAAATCCATTGATTTTTTTTATCAACAATGAATAGCACGCCCACACAAAAGCCGCAAGCAACGCCAATAAGTCGCCCAGCAGATTCACTTCTAATGCAGAGACATTAAAACTGATAAGAAAAATCCCTATCATAGCCACAACAAACCCCACAAAGAAATTCAGAGTCAATTTTTCTTCCTTAAATGAAATGCGGGAAAGAATAGCGGTAAAAAATGGCGCCAACGAAGTAATCACACCCACATTCGATGCCAATGTATAGGTGAGCGCAATATTTTCCAAAAGATAATACAAGCAAATTCCGCAAAACCCTGCCGCTGCAAAGGAGATTTCTTGACGAAGCGTTGTTCCTTTCAAACGTTGTGGACAAATCACCAGCAACGCAAAAAAAGCAATCACAAAACGAATAAACAAAATTTCCACAGGTTTGAATTCTGTCAATAAAATTTTTGTTGAAATAAATGTCGTCCCCCAAAGCACAATCGTACACAGCGCAATCAGATGCCCTTTCGTTTCATTTTTTTCCATTTTTAACCTCATTTTTCTGCAAAAATTTCAGCCTGCTGAAAATGGAGAGAAATGTACATGCGTCAGAGCAGCAGCCAACGCATCCGCCGCATGATCGGGTTTCGGCTCAACTTCAAGCGCAAGCAAAATCTTCACGCACCGTTCGACGAGCGCCTTGTCCGCAGTCGCAGTGCCGCTCACCGCCTGTTTTATTTGACGAGGAGTGTACTCCCCAAGCAAAATATCGTGTTGCGCAAGGCACAGCGTCACTACCCCTCGAGATTCAGCCACTCCCATCGCACTTGAAATGTTTTTTACAAAATAAAGCGTCTCCATTCCCGCTTCAGTCGGGCGGAATTCGTCAATCACCGCACACAGCCGATTATAAATGGCAAGAAGACGCTCTGTTCTCGGTGAATCAGCGGATGTGGAAATCGTGCCGTAACTCACCATCTTATAACGACCCTTATAAAAATCTATTACGCCAAACCCCGTGTTCGCAAGTCCTGGGTCAATTCCTAAGATACGACGCACTTTTTTTGGAGAAGAGATTTGAACAATCGCTTGAGAAAATTCGCTTTTTTCACCGATATTGCTACCATTCATACTATTATAAAAAAAGCCCACCAAAACTGGCAGGCCTTATACTCATTTTCATTATATATTAGGCAACTGAATCAGGATCAAAACCGTCAGGATATTCGACATTTGAATAAACATTCTGCACATCATCGTTATCCTCAAGTTTATTCAAAAGCTTTGCAACTTTTGTCGCAGTGTCCGCATCTACAGGATTGTACATATCAGGAACCATTCCAACATCAGCAGAAAGCGATTCAAAGCCCTTTTCATTGAGCGCATCAGCGACAGTCGCAAACGCATCTGAGGAAGTTGTCACCGTAATAATGCCATCTTCGTTCACAATGTCATCAGCACCAGCCTCAAGCGCAACTTCCATCACTTCATCTTCCGAAACTTTTTCCGCATCGTACTCAATCGTGCCTTTCCTTTGGAACATACGAGAAACAGAGCCTGCGACGCCAAGATTTCCACCATGCTTATTGAAGATATTTCGCACATCAGCAGCGGCACGGTTTTTATTATCGGTAAGAACTTCAACCATAACGGCAACGCCACCAGCGGCGTACCCCTCATAAATGAGCTCTTCGTATGCTGTCGCACCGTCTTCACCTGTCCCCTTTTTTATTGCACGCTCAATATTGTCCTTTGGCATATTTGCCGCACGTGCCTTAATGATTACCGTACGAAGCCGTGGATTTGAATTAGGATCTCCACCCCCCATTCTTGCAGCAATGGAAATTTCCTTAATGAATTTTGTAAAGATTTTGCCACGCTTTGCATCAGCAAGGCCTTTCGCGTGTTTTATGGTCGCCCATTTACTATGTCCTGACATTCAAGAACCTCTTAAAAATTAATTTACATATAGATTGTATCAATATATACCAAAAAAAGCGGTTGTGTCAAGGGCTGATTAACGAGTTGTCACACCAATAAATATTGGTACTACAGTGTGATTTTATTTCTCTATAATCTCATTGCATATACACAGAGCCATCTGCAGTGCAATAAATGGATTTTGTCTCCCCTGTCACAAGGCTTGAAAGAGAGACAACATGTTTCTTTGAAAAGCCCTTAAAAAAGAATGAAAGCGGACTAAATGCGAATTTTGCAAGCTGGAACAGTTTTTTCCGCTGCCGAGAAGGAATCAAGCGGCCCCGCAAGAAACACTGTCCGCCATCGACATAATAAGGGTAAAGGCTTGTTCCCCTTGCTCCAAATCGTGAAATTCCTCTTTCATCAATTGTTTCAGAGCCGTAAATTTTTTCAGGAAACCAAAATGTTCTTCCAGAAAATTCCGCCGTTCTGAATGTCAAAAACAAGTAGTTTCCCTTCCAGCTGCGCTCAATCACCGCGCAATCGTTTCCTTGCGGATCTAAAATTGAAAAATTCGCGCTCACCGTATTTTCTCCATCCACATCGCTTGAACCGTAGAATTTCACACGCATAATGTAATAGTCAAGGGGCGGAACATCTTTGGCAGCGGAAAAACAGCGCGCAAACTTCACGGCATTTGCAATTCCCACCGCCACAACAAACACAAAAAGCGCAACAAAAAAAATCCGAGAACGAGGGGCTTCTTTTGTCATCATAACGCCCTACCTTCCAGCAAGACGGAGAAATTCCTCTTCATTTATTACAGGGATCCCCCATTCCTCAGCCTTTTTATTTTTCCCAGAGCCTGACGCGGTGTCGTTCGTAACAAGATAGGTCAAGTCCTTTGTAACAGAAGATTTGTATGAGCCGCCCAAGTCTTTCACCAATTTTTGCGCATCAGCCCTCTTCATAGTATTCAGCTCCCCTGTAAAGCAAAATGACTTTCCCGAAAAAGTGCCGCCTTCACCGCTTTCAATTGCGATGACAGAATTTTCCACCAAAAAGCGCATCTCGCCTTCATTTTCCTTCAAGCCCTCCACCGCGATATGAGCCATCGTTTTGGCAAATCCATACACAGAAGCCGCCTCTTCCTCCGTCATCGAAAGCAGTTTCTCAAGCGTATTAAATCCCGCCGCCACAAGCTTCTCGCAGGTAGTCTCTCCAATTCCCTCAATGTCAAACCCTGCAACAAAAACTGAAAGGCTCATGCGCCGGTGCGCTTGAATAGAATTGTACACCTTTTCCGCACCCAGTGATTTTTTTTCAGAGGCGATGCTTTCCTCATTTAAAAAGAAGGGGGTGAGCTTTTCAACGGTCAATGAATATATATCAGTAATAGAACGAACAACACGAGCATCAAAAAGGCTCTTCAACAATGTCTCACCCAAGTCACGAATGTCCACCACTTGCACCCATTTGAAAAGTTGATGCACTATGCGTTTTTCACAATTTTTATTTGGGCAAAACAGCCGAGTGCCTTCGTCAATCAATTTTGTATGACACACATTGCATTCTCTCGGCATGGGAATGTCTCTTTCCAAAAGCCCATCCTCGTGAATAACTCCTTCTATTTTTGGAATAATTTCACCACGCTTCACCACAACAACCTTGCTTCCGATTTTTACGCCAAGAGAGCGCATTGTGTCGGGATTCGCAAGGCTCGCGCGCTGAACTCTTGTGCCGTTCAATTCAACTTCATCAAAAATCGCGACAGGAGTATATGTTCCGCCGTTCTGACTCCACTCAACCTCTCGGAGAATAGAAACAGCCTCTTCAAGGCTAAACTTAAATGCAATTTGCCTGTCAGGACGAGCACGGCGTGCATCCTCATAATGGATAACGCGTTCTTTTACCACAAGACCGTCAATGTCATAGTCAAATGTTTTTCGCTCGTCCATCACACTCGCACGGTAAGAAATAACATCATCGGGTGTTTTGCACACTTTCAATGGAACAGTGGTAAAGCCGCGCTCTTTGAGCCACACGAGTTTTTCCTCCTCGTCTTTGAACGGCTGCTCGCCCCTCGTAGAAAGCGCATCATACACAATAAAAACAAGATTTTCCGCTCCCTCGCCATCTTTTCTTTTCATCAAACCGTTTGCGGCGTTGCGGCAGTTCGCCTTGTTTGCAAATTTTGTCTTGTGCACAAGATGGGTCATTATCACTTCTCCGCGAACACCTCCCGTGAAATCAAGGGGAGAACCGTTTTTATCGCGCAAAACAGGGATAACCCCACCCATTTTTTTTGCATTCGCCGTTATATCATCCCCAACAACGCCATCCCCACGAGTGACTGCCCTCACAAGAGAGCCGTTTTCATACTGCAATTCAAGAGACGCGCCATCAAGCTTGAACTCCACAAGATATTCTGGATAGATATGTTTCGCCGCCCACGCCAAAAACTGCTCAGGATTCGCAGCCTTTTCCTGGCTTCCCATAGGCATAACATGACGAACCTTTGGAAAATTGCCTGAGTCCGCGCCAACTTTTTTTAAAACCGCGCTGTCGGGCGCAAGCCTCTGCAATTCATCCCACAACGCATCAAATTCCGCGTCAGAAATCTCCGCCTCTCCATTGTAATATGAGTCCTGATATTTTTTTATAAGGCGCGTCAATTCAACAATGCGGAGAGACTTTTCGTTTTCCGCTTGAATTTCTCTCATATTAAACAATTCTTCTTCCATAACTCAGTCTTTTTCAAAAAACAACTCCGCTATTTGGCGAGAGGCGTCTTTTCCTCGTTTTTCAAATTTTGTTTCCGGCCGCCAGTGTTGTGTCTCTGCAAATTTTTCATATTTATTATGAATTCCCTGCGTTGCATTCAACTCCTCAAGCGCGAATTCCGCATACTCAACCCAATCCGTCACAAAATAGATATAGCCATTTGACGAAAGCTTTCTTGCAAGAAGGTCAGTATTCGGTCTTTGCACAAGGCGGCGTTTATGATGCCGCTTTTTCGGCCATGGGTCTGGAAAGAAAATATTAAATCCGTTCACCGCCCCATCGACAATCATCTCTTCAAGGACTTCAAGCGCATCGTGTTCTATTATATACAGGTTCTTTAAATCACGTTTTTTTATTTCTCCAAGAAGCTTTCCAACACCAGGAGTATGCACCTCTATTCCAATATAGTTTATGTCAGGATTTTGTTCAGCGATTTCAGCAGTCGCGCTCCCCATGCCAAAGCCAATTTCAATGATAACGGGATTTGTGTTTCCAAATATATCAATTAAATTGATTTTTTTATTCTCAAAAGGAATGCACCACACAGGAGACAAATCGGCATAATCACGATTTTGCGCCTGCGTCATTCTGCCTTTTCTCAGCACATATGTTTTTATCCCACGATAAAATGGGGGTGGATTAAATTCATCTTCACTCATCTGTTGAAACATCCTTATAGACAGCGGGCATCAAGCAAAACGCAGAAAAAGCGCCCAAGGAAACACACCGCCGATAATAAACGCACTCATTGTTCTCTGCAAAAAGCCTTGAATCATCCTGCCATGAATCCTTATAAATTCCATAGTAAATTAAAATGTCATTTTCATCGTAAAGAGCAATATTCTCCTGTGCATCATCATGCAAGAATTCAGCAGCCTCCTTTGCATTCTTGCCCATCAAATCATCAGGATAGGAAATTGAAAAGGCTGTCTCAATTTCATTGTCGCTGGCGTCTGTATATGTCAATGTGTAAAATCCTGATGGAAACTCAATCTCTTCAGGACACACAAAATCACAAGTCCCCGCCCATTGCCGTGATTCGGACTCAATGATAACAGGCTCGTCAACCGTCCATTCATAAGAAGTCTCCCGACTCAAAATCTTTATGCGTTCCACTCGGTGAACATCGCTTGAAGTTTCAGCAAAAACGGAAAGCCTGACGAGCGGAAGGGAGTCCTCGCTCTCATAGTCAAAAACGATAAACGAATCCACACCAGAAACTTTTATGTCGGTGTCTGTAGAGCAAGACACAAACAACAACAAGGCAACAAGAAGTGAGAAAACAATATTTTTTTTCGCAAAAAGAGCACCCATACGATAAAGACTAAAAGTTAAATATCAAGTTCATAACAGTAAGGTCGCTTGAAGAATACTGGTTAACCATAGATTCAAATTTCACATTGACTTTCTTACACGCATCATCCAAATAAGAAAGATAATACAATCCCAAGTCCGTTCCCTCTTCTCCCTCTGGCATCTCTCGGTAGAAGTCAACAAGAGAGCGTTTGTTTGTGTCGGAAGACGCTTTTTCCTCAAAATTCTCCTTGACCTCTTGGAACTCATCGTTTTTGTTGTAAAGCGTAATCTGCAAACGCCCCTGCGTACCAATACCCATGGAACTTCCGCCCACCTTCCAAGAAACAGACACAAGGATTTTCTTTCTCTGCAGCTCCTTGACAATCTTTGCCCGGGACTCAGGCTCCATCAAAAGCATATTTATATCTTCTTCAGCAGGGAACATATTTTTCGCCTCTTTGCGGAGGTTCGTATTTTCATTGCCTAACGCCAATTCCATAAGCATCACCGAAATATATTCGGCAACACGAGACTTTTCCATATATGTTGCAAGCAAATTACTAATCGCAGTAATCATTTCGTCAAAGCCTTCGGATTTTTGGAAAAGGGTCATCACATACCAGTTCATCAAACTTAACCGATTCATGAATTTTTCGGACATAAGCATATACACATTCTTTTCCTCCATGGAATAATCCTTGTTCTCTCGAATTTCCTTCCACACAGGGTCAAGAATTTGTTTTCGCGTAGAACTGATTGCAGCGTCTTTTGTAATTAATGTGGCGCGAAGCTGTTTTTCGCTCATCTTTGTACGCTCGTCAATGATATGGGCTGGATTCTTTCTGTTGTATGTTCTCACACACTCGCACTTCAAAATCGCAGAATAAATCTCACGGTCAAACTGCTTGTACAAAAGCGAATAGACTATAATTTTTGAAAGATCCATAACCTCTTGTCGAGACGAAGCAAATTCAGGCATTGACATTTCAATCTTTGAAATATAATCAAGCAGAAGCATATTTTGTATGGATTGCGGCGAGAACTTGTTCATATAAATGCCATACTCATCTACATTATCCGCCAATCGGAATCTCAAAAGACGCTTTTTATGACTAATAAAATTAGAAGCCCCATCCTCTGTCAAAATGATTTTAAGGGGTAGCTCAAGCATAAATTTCTTATTTGCTGCACACATTCTATTCAAAACTCCTAATCCTAAAGCACATGGGCTTCAAGGTATTTGCATTTCAAACACTTTATATTATAATACTAAATATGAAAAAAAACAGTATTTTTTTCATTTTTTTCACTTTTTTGATTTTTTCAGCGTTTAGCCAAGCATCAAAAGGATATGAAGAATGCAAATCCCTCTCTCGTTTTTTAACGAGGATTGAACCGTCCACAGAAGAGCATGCGATTATAACCGCAGACACCCCATTTCCATTCAATATAGTGATAAAATTTAACAGCGCGGCACACTCACAGCAAGACAAAGCCGCAGAAAATGAACTTGAAAACTTTATACTTGCATTTAGAACGGAGGAGGCGCTGCGACAGAGGAAATTGATTCAAGAAATCCTAAACGCAATAAAATCCACCCCGAGAAATTGCAATGTGCAAATCGTCTTTACCTATGGAGACTCTTCACGCGTGAACGACAGATTCAAAGTCACGGGAACAGAAGCATTTTTACGACAGCTTGCGGAAAAAGACAAATGCAGCGCGGTGTGCATTCGCTTTTCAGAAAATGTAAATTCCATCATACCTGGCGGAGCTAGAAACACAACGCCTTCGTGGCTCACGCAAATCATCGCGAACGCGTTTTTTGAAAACGGAATCTCCTATAAATTGCAGGGAAATTTAATCAGCCCTCTTTATCGCCTGAATTTACTGCGACACGATGAACGCACATCTTTGTTTTTAGACGAGGACATTCCCTGCGCCGCTATTATACTTGATACAAATACGGATTCACATACAGAAATCCCTGATTTTTTTCAAAGTCTTGTCTCTTTGTATCAAGTGGAAAGCACAAATCAATGGGATCACCACTCGATTCAGTTTTCAATTGGAAACAAACTGTTTTGGATTGGCGAAAGCTTCACCTCCTCCCTGCTTCTCGTTATCTCACTCTTTAGTATTTTTGCCTTATGTGAACTCTCTTTTTTTGTAAGGCATAGTGAGCGCACCGTCCAACAGTCGGCGGAAACGCTTTGGTATTTAATTCCGCTCACACTCGTTGTAACAATCGTGTCGTTCCTTTTGGGGCAAGGAATTTCTCATATTCTGGACTTGTTTTTTACCCTTGCAAACTACACACCTATCATAATAGAACTTTTTTTCAGCCTTTTGATGTCATCATTCTATTTTATGATGCTCATCAGATGGAAAGGGGATTCAATAATCCAAGCGGCATCATTCTTTCTTCCTGTTGCAGGTATTATAAACATATATGTTTTTGTATGCATTGACCTATCACTTTTTTATATTTTTGCGGCGGAGTATATAATTATTTTTCTTTCGCGCCCCTTAAAAAACATCTATTCCCTTGTCTTTGTGTTCCTGCTTTTAATAGTGCCGTTTGCACCGTATGCCGTCCAACTTGTCACCTATATAAAACCCTCTATGATAAAGAATTTAGTCAATGGCTCGATATTCATGACCATCGCCCTCTCCCTTATGTTTCTTCCGTTTGAATTTATATGGCTGAAGATTTTAACGGCGTTAAATCAAATTTGGATGAAAACAGATGCGAATACAAAGCGTTTTATAAAACAAAATGCAATAGCGATTTCATTGGCGGTCGTCATTTTTGCCATTCTCCTCACGATGCTTACAAATATCATCCCTGACGAATACAGAGAGTCAAAACCTGCAGAAGAACCTACTATTTTTGAAAGCGATGAAACTATTTTTAAAATATGGTATGAAGACAACAATTTCTTTGGAGAAACTTCGCGCATTCTTTATGTGAAATTAACAGAACAAGCCGAAGTGTGCACCATTTCAATTGAAGGAAAAGGTGGCAATCCCCTTATATACTCTGACAATCCGTATATATATGATGCGGAAACTCATATGTGCACATTCCGTCTCACTGCATTTCCTCCGCTTGAAATGGATTTCAGATATATATGCGCTGAAAATATTCCAAGCGCCATTTACGCAAGCGCACTTATTCCTGCAAAAAGCGCATCTCTTGACGAAACATACAAACGCGTTGAAACGAGAATTGAAATACCAGCAAGCGAAAACAAAAGAAACGATGCCGAGACAAAATAGATGGAGCGTGAAGAATGGGAAAATGTTTTTTGCATATTGATATGGATGCGTTTTTTGCCTCTGTTGAACAGAGAGACCACCCAGAATGGCGTGGGAAACCTGTTATCGTTGGCGGCTTGCCCAGTGAAAGACGAAGCGTTGTTTCAACCGCCTCGTATGAAGCGAGAAAATATGGCGTGCATTCCGCAATGCCCACTGTGCAAGCCTACAGATTGTGTCCAAACGGCATTTATACGCATGGGAATATGAAGCATTACGCAGAGATTTCCGCTGAAATTATGCAGATTCTTTCAAATTTTTCGCCTGATGTGGAGCAGCGTTCAATAGACGAAGCGAATGTAGACCTCACTGGCACGGAAAAACTGTTCGGGCCGCCAGAAACCATTGCAAAACAGATAAAGACCCTTATTATGGAAAAACAAAGTCTGACCTGCTCCTGCGGAATTGCCTCAACAAAATACCTTTCCAAAATCGCTTCAGAAGTCAACAAGCCTAATGGTCTTTTTATAATTCCCGAAGGCGCGGAAGAGGAATTTATGCTTTCTCTGCCCTTACAGAAAGTGTGGGGAATTGGAGAAAAAACATTAACACGGCTTCATAACGCGGGATTTTTCACAACGAAACAGATTTTTGAAAAACCGCTTGAGCATTTGAAAATCGTTTTTGGAGATGGCATAGGAACATTTCTGTATAATACAGTGCGTGGGCTTGAAACAGAAGCAAAATCCGCACCAAGCCACTCTATCAGCAATGAAACGACATTTCCTGTGGACATAACCGATAGATATGTGGCGGAGACGGGGCTTATGGAGCTGTGTGATTGCGTTATGTTTAGAATGCTGAAAGAAAAATCGCACAGCAAAACGGTTATGATAAAAGTCCGCTACGATGACTTTTCCACATTCACGGCGCAGGAGACGAGTGGCGAGTACATCACTTCTGCTGATGATTTATTCAACAGAGTCCGCCACCTTTTTGAAAAGAAAACCGACTTTTCACACGGCATAAGGCTTTTGGGTGTGGGCGTTGCAAACCTTGAGGAAAGCGGAGTGGCAATCCAAGAAAACCTGTTCGACTTCGGCGAAAAAAAGAAACAAGCCGTCGAAAACGCTATCTTAAACCTCAAATCGAAGCACCCCGAAATAAAAATCAAAAAGGCGCGGTTGGTATAGGGGGCGAACACTAGATTTATATACCATTGCTGATTAAATCGAAGTTCGCTACGCTGCGCTACCACTTTTCGCTTACGTAAAAAGTGAAAGCAGTTTCTACAGTGACCAACCACAAAATATTTACACCAGCCCCACGGGTATAGCATAATCCCTTTCAGAAAGTGGGAAGCAATCATTCGGCAGACACACGAGGCCGCCGCTCCCTCGATGATGCCTCAGTTTTTCAAGCAAAGAAAATGCTGCGATGTCTGATTTTTTGGGAGAGGATGTTTTTTTTAATTTCTATGGGATAAAGCGTGTCGTTTTCTTCAATCAACAAATCTACTTCCTTTTTGTCTCTATCCCGATAAAAATAGACATTCAGGCGTTTTCCATTATGAATATATGTTTTTATAATTTCCGTAACAACATTATTTTCAAAGAATGCACCATTCATCGCTCCGTTTTCAAGAACCTCGCTTGTTTTCCAGCCTGTCAAAAATGCGGCAAGCCCTGTGTCCATAAAATACAGTTTCGGTGTCTTTATCAGCCTATTGGAACCATTTGTTGAATATGGCTGTAGCAAAAAAATCACTCCCGAAGCGTTCAAAACCGAAATCCACGATTTTACTGTTGAAGCAGAGACTCCGACATCCCTTGCAATGTCATTATAATCAAGCAAATTTCCAATTCTCGCTGCAACAACCTTTATAAAACGCATAAAATCCAGCTCATTTCCACATTCAAAAAGGAGCGCACATCTCGTTCAATGTATGTCTGGACATACAAATTATAAAACGCATCCCAAAATGCATCGTCTCTCGTCCATAAATGGAGATAGGAATCTTTCCAAGTCTGGTGATACACTTCACACATATCACTATGATACATCGGATTTCGAGAGCCATTGCTTTTTTCAAAAACATACTCTTTCGTGGGCAAAAAAGGAATTGATTTTGAACCGCATTTTTCATCTTGAGAAAGCCCTTGCAACTGTAAAATTCCCACACGCCCCGCAAGAGATTTGATTATATTTTTCATAAGCAAAAACTGTTGAGAACCTGTCAGCCAAAAAAGTCCTGTTTTCTCTTCCTTATCCACAATGGATTTTATATAGGGAAAAAGGTGTGGTGCATATTGAATATCGTCTATTAAAAGGAACGGTTTAAAACGCTGCAAAAAAAAACGCAGGGGCATTTTACGCAAGATTTCTCATTTCAAGTTCGGCAAGAGACACAATCGTGCGATTCTCTTCCGCATATTCTGCACAGTTTTTCAAAACTGTCGTCTTACCCACTTGTCGCGCTCCGGTAACAAGCAACACTGGAAAGAAGGAATTGAGTTTTTTCACACTCTCTTCAATATCTCACTTTACATACATAACTTCACCTTCGGCTGATTTAAATTCAACTTTATTTTAGTCGAAGATGGGGGGGGGGAGGGGCAATAATATTTTTTACGAAAATTGCCTATTCATCGCACATTCCCAATGCAATCCCTTAATTCAGGTCAGTAATGTTTATAAACGGCTCGTGGCGTTGAACGAGAGGGAGGCGGCGTAAAGTCTTAATCCCTTAATTCAGGTCAGTAATGTTTATTAGAAGGGGGAAGATGAATATGAATAGATTTAATTTTTTGGCGTCTTAATCCCTTAATTCAGGTCAGTAATGTTTATTAGAAAGATACTCATTGTAGACTGGGCGTGCAACAGCGTCACGCGTCTTAATCCCTTAATTCAGGTCAGTAATGTTTATACTGGGCCGGGATAATTGACAGATGTATGGAGGAATATAAATGGTCTTAATCCCTTAATTCAGGTCAGTAATGTTTATTGAAAATGTATTTAAAACAAAACGACATGAGGATTAAAAAGTCTTAATCCCTTAATTCAGGTCAGTAATGTTTATCGCTGGAGACTGCGAAAAAACGCGAGGAGAAAGGACAGGTCTTAATCCCTTAATTCAGGTCAGTAATGTTTATAGGCAAAGACACAAGGAAAACTTATAGACAACCACATATGTGTCTTAATCCCTTAATTCAGGTCAGTAATGTTTATTAAAAAACAAGTGAAGACAATGGAAAATAGATACAAAGTCTTAATCCCTTAATTCAGGTCAGTAATGTTTATGCAGTGATTTCCGTCCTGATAATGTGCCCAATTTCATGGGAGTCTTAATCCCTTAATTCAGGTCAGTAATGTTTATTATTGCGCCGTAAGGGAGAACAGCGTGTACAAAAACGTCTTAATCCCTTAATTCAGGTCAGTAATGTTTATATTTCTGCACTATCCGCGGAAACAGAGTATTTCAAGTCTATAGGTCTTAATCCCTTAATTCAGGTCAGTAATGTTTATATGGCGAAAGGTGCTACAAATTTGAAGCAGATAGTCGTAGCTACGTCTTAATCCCTTAATTCAGGTCAGTAATGTTTATGTGTTGATTTTAGGAGAAAGCGGAACAGGAAAGTCCGCGGTCTTAATCCCTTAATTCAGGTCAGTAATGTTTATTCTCTATCGCGTTTATCTTCGTGTCCAGCTCGTTCTTTGTCTTAATCCCTTAATTCAGGTCAGTAATGTTTATTATTAAAAAAAACTGGGAACATGATTATAGCACATTCTGCGAAGTCTTAATCCCTTAATTCAGGTCAGTAATGTTTATTAAAGACATAAAGAAACGGAGGTAAAACACTATGGGCATAGGGTCTTAATCCCTTAATTCAGGTCAGTAATGTTTATTTTTTACAACAAGGTTTCAAATATGATTTTTTTGGAATCTGGTCTTAATCCCTTAATTCAGGTCAGTAATGTTTATTCAAAAAAGGAGGAAATGAAAAACAAGGCGAATGCGTTAAGTCTTAATCCCTTAATTCAGGTCAGTAATGTTTATGCCGCGACTGAATGGGGCAACATTCTTGAAGACCCGATTCGGGTCTTAATCCCTTAATTCAGGTCAGTAATGTTTATTATTTCTAAAATGAAAGAGGAGATGAAAAACAGACTTTCCCGTCTTAATCCCTTAATTCAGGTCAGTAATGTTTATAGCGACATTCGCAAGTCCTTGATTTATATAACTTTGCATACCTTGTTTCGCATACCAATGATATTTTGAAAGAAATTTGCTCATAAAATTTCACTCCTTTATATAAACCGTTGAATTATAATAAATTAGAAAATCGCAAACCTACCGCATTTTTATGTATTTTTTAGGCATTCGTGAAGTCTGCGACTGCTCTATCCCCCTCACCTTAAAATATACTGTATGCACAATTATATAAGCCATCCCTCAATATGTCAAACAACATACAAAAAATTATTTTCCAAAAAAAGGGGTATACTCTTTTTGCTCTCCACTTATATATCTCTTATATTGCAAAACCTGTGAAAATATAATCTTTTGATATGAAATTCGCTCTTTTTCAGGCTCATACAAAACCAATGATTGCATCTTCTTTTCAAAAGCAGAAATTGTCGCTTTCATGCCATCCTTTGTTAAAAGGATTCCCATTTTATGAGGCTCAGAGTCATCAGATCTCTCATCATCCAATGGGTAATCCTCACTATCCTGCGAAAAATCCACCTCTCGAAAATCATCTCTCGAAAGCTGCCCCAAATTAAACAATGAACAGCAAACCGTATCGGCAATAGGCGTTCTAAATTCTTCTATTATATCAAAAACCAAAGAATTCTCACCATAATTCATAGCATGGAGATTTCCAACCATCGAATCAAGACCAGCACTTTCTATGGCAGCCTCAACTCTATAGGAAAGCAGCGTATATAAAAAACTCAAAACCGCATTAACATTGGTCTCAGGAGGATTTCTGCTCCGCTTTGGAAAATCAGCCCATTCGGGAAGCAAATTAAATCGAAACACATCAAAATAAAGCCGTGATGCGTTCCCTTCATATCCTCGCAAAGATTCAACAGACAATGCATTTTGCGCATCCTCAATTATCTTTTTTGTCTTTACAATAGCGTTTTCTATCTCTTCCGTTGTGTCATTCTTTCTTTTTATTCGTTGCATAAAAGAAACTTGATTTTTCATTTTGCCAACAGCAATCATTTTTGCAATTTCCAGAGATTCGCTTTCATCTGCAGAAATAAGATATTGCTTTTGCCTCAAGAAAACATTTTTACTCTCTCCATACACAAATTTCCCATTAAACCGCCCGTTACTCGATAAAAATGTCACTGGAATTTTATGTCGTGAAAGCAAACGAAAAGCATCTCCACTTATTGAAACATTTCCTATCAAAACAAGTATTTCAATTTTAAATGGAAAAAGGATTTGCTTTGTCCCATCTATTTGCAAGAAAACAAGTCTTTCACCCTCTTTTGAAAGCTTTCCCTTGTCAGAAATGATATAAACTGTACTCATCACATCTCCATACTATAAAAATCAAATCTATAAAATCATAAAAGAATCGTTCATCGGGTCATCCGCACCACATTTTCCATACATTTCGATTTTTTGAAAATCCTTTTCGCAAATTTGAAAAATCAGCACAAAATCCTCCGCTGTAACAGTTTGTTCGAGAGTCTCCTTCATTTGCTTAATTGAATTCTCATCTGCATTTGAAGCCATCACCGAATTTTGCATCCGATAACAATATCCTTCCGTAATTTTTTCAACTTTTTGCAATCTCCTTGTATCGCGAATATCATACACTACCAAATAATGGTTTGCTTTCTTTCCCAATCCAAACTCCTATAAAATCTGAAATGTTTCCTGCACATAGACAGAGCCAGTTCCAAGTGTATATAATGGAGACGTACAATCCTGACACAACGGCATAACCATAACGCTATCTTCCTTTTTGTCGATTATTCCAAGCAATTTTTGAAGCAGTTCATCAAGCCTTTCTTTTTCCACCTCACACTGAAAAAACGAAAATTGGATTCTCCAGCCATAATCTTCAAGTATCTTTGCAACCTTACGCAATCGTTTTGCATCTGCAATGTCATAAGAAATAAAATATGTCATTTCATCTCCAGCCTTGTATATTTCTTAAAGCAGATATGCTCGAATATGTTTATTTTTTTCACCAATTCACCATCTCTTATTTCGTTTGAAACACGTTTCGTTGCAGCGTACACTGGCACAAGTTCATTGTTCAAGCACCAGTCCACAAGAGCAAATACCGCGCCAAAATCCCCACTCACCACAACAATATTTTGAGGAGCAGCGCCTTTCAACCACAAAATAATCGGCTTTAAAAAATCACAAGTAATTTCTTGCTTAGGTGAAATTTGCTCCCAAAGACCTCTTAACGTCTCTGGCAAAAATTCAATTTTATCGCAGCAATATTTTTTATGCAATTCATCTCTTTGTTTTTGGGTTAGTTTATGGTTTAAAAGGATATATGCGGTCATCGCAATTTTTCTCCATCGACTATCTCTATATCAAAACTTTCTGCACGACGGATTGGCGCATCTTTTGTAATTTCAGACATCGTATACAAATGCGACTTTACAAAAAGTCCCAACTCTGATTTTACCGCCTGAATTTTGTAAAGGGTATTCGCCAGCAAGTCCTTTTGTGTATTTTCATCTATAAAACTTTTGCATTCTATGACATGAAGTTGATTTTTTGAATCAAGATACACAACATCTAATTCATTTGAAGTGCCATTCCCCTTTTTCAACCTAACATTAAGCGCAATTTTGTCATCAGGCAAATGCATTTCTTCTTTTATTTTTTGATACACAAATTCCTCAAACCAACCGCCAGTAATATACCTTTGTTGACTTGATTCTAAATGCTGTGGATTAAAGCCAAATTGTTTTATACCCTCGACTAATTCATCAATGAAAATCTCCACATTTTCCTTTTCCTTAAGTGCAACAATTCTTTCTGCTTTGAGATTTTCAAAATCAAGGAATTTTTTATCGTGCATTTTCTCCTTAAAATAGTTATCGTTTTGTATCACCAGCATCTGCTTGCGAAAATCTTTTGTATTCTCGATTACCGTGTCATAGACGCAACTATTATACCCCCAATCACGAACACAAGAATTGTCATATTTGCAACTAATTCCATAGGCATTGAAATATTCATCGAGCGTCACAATATCATCGCTTGAAATAATTTTTTCTTCAGGACGCAGTTGACGCAAATGGTCGCCGATAGGTTGATAAAAGAGATTGACACCTGGCTTTCCTAAAAAAAATGAATATGTCGCGATGGACATAGGCTTTGTTCCGCCAGTAAAATTCACAAACCATTCGCTCGTTTGCTCACAATAGTTTGCATACCCCTTTTCTAATGCTTGAAAGATTGCCTTTAAATCGTTTTCCTCAACAATTAATACTTCTTTTTTGTTTATACAATTTTCTGCATAAGAAAGCGCAGAAAGTATATTTTCAGAAATTTTTTTTTCCTTCATCTTTTTTGTAGAAACAAAAACAATGTTTGTTCCAGCCGTTGCAAGGTTGTTTCTAAAATGCCATTTTAAAAACATCACATTTGGTATTGTCTGGTCACTCACAAGAACGACAACTGTTTTTTGTTTTTTCATAATACTACTCCAGCCTTTTGTATGTTTAAAATTTTTTGCAAACGCAAATCAACTTTTCATGCACTAATCTAACACCGTACACTTGCACCAGCCCATAGGAACAAAATTATTGTTGTAATCAAGCAAGGTACGAGTTGTGCCATATTTTTGAATTTTTCCCCTCTTTGATGGACTTCTTGCTCTATCTAGCGTAACAAATTCAACTTGACTCCAGTGACCTAATCTGAGCGGAAAAGAATTCTTACTTTCATAAATTTCATCAATTTGCTTTCGCAAGTGTATAATCACATCTGTTTTTTCTACACATTTCGTAAAGAATTTTTCATACTCATCATCAAAAGCATTTGCAAAAAAATTATTACAGCTATCGATTATATCTTTAATATCAAATTTTGTTTGCATTGTAAAATTTTTCCTTGGATTATCACTCGCAACAAGTGAATTTTGCAAGTCAATATCAAGTAAAAAATTTGCCGTTGAAGTATTTTGAACTCCCAGCAGACTTCCAAAAATCATTTCTGCAATCATCTGCATTTTTTTTGCTTCAAGATTTCCAGAATATTTATTAGGAGCAACATTTTTTACAACACCAACAAAAGAACTTCCTTTTGATTCAAAAACAGCATCAGAAATTACAAGAGCTCTCAATGGGTCATCTTTTTCGTTTTTAAACCCAAAAAGTTTTTTCTCAACATCCTTTATATTTTTCTGATTTTCAGTTTTATCGAGTAAATCAATTTTATCATTCAGCAACGCCGTCCGTATAGCACCTTTTATCGAACTTCCAGGAATAATGGGATTCTTTTTTCCTGCAGGCCGATACATCTGAGAAACTTCAAGTGCATTACCAAGTGGATTCCCACTTATATTGGCAGTATATTTTTCCATAAAAGGCTTTGTAACATCACATGTATATTCCACATCATCACGAGAAAAATGGCTATGAAAAAATTCTTGAAGTGCCTTCATATTTCCAGAACCGCTCATCGTTTCAAATTCCTTCAAGGCATTTTCGTCGTTGGACTCAATCAACCTTTTTAGCATGGCATCGCTAGAAAATTTGGCGTACACTTTTTTTGTTCCGCCAGTTTTTAATTTCATATCAGCAAGTTTGTAGTCCAAAGGTGTGAGCGTATCGCCTGCCCCAATATGCACCGCAGTGAGAGGCTCTATTTTTATTGTATAAATTTTTTTCATACTGTTTTGTTCTCCGTTTCTTTTATTGGAATCACTGGGGCAAATCCTGCTTGGCAGATACGCTTGTCGGAATGCACATTCTCCAAAAGTTTTCCACAATAAGAGATTTTCTCCGCACAGTCAAAAACAGCGCCCTCATCAAAAAGAACAACCGTTTTCTTAAATGGTGATAGACTTCCTCCAAAGCCACCTCCCAGCCTTCCACTTCTTGTAAAAATGTCCGCTCTCAAATTTGCCATCTTTATTTTTTCAGAATTCACAAAAGGAGCAAGCGCAACATATGTGTTTGTATTGAATTTTGGAGTCACTTTCGCAATTGAATTTTCAATCACTTCTATCTTGCCTTTTCCTGTGGAAGCATCCGCACCATAGCCATTCTCAAACGCCCACTTGAACAACTGCTCAAGCCTTTCTGCTGATAAACTGGATTCTGTGTAAATATCAAATTCATTCATATTTATTTTTGTGTTTTCAAATTCCCCATATTTTGTCCATTTTTGTTCAACAGCGTAAAGTCCACCCTCAACAACACCACCAGTTTCACGGTCAATTTTATTATGAGTGACTATATCCGTCTGCAATGGCATTGTCTCTAATGCTACTTCGGGTTTTGAGACTCCATTCAGATAGTCACACGCCTCTATAAAACAACGCTTCTTTTCTTTTTTTATCTCAGTATACTTGCTTGCGTTTAGTTTTTCGACACGCTCTTTTGGCAATGGAAGAGGACGGCATATATATCCTTTGGGAAAGGCAGAAGAAACGACAATTTCGGGATTTTGTTTTTGCCGTCCAAGAAATGCAGTCACCGCCTCGTCTCCCTCATTGTTTGCAATGCCCCATACTATATGCCCCCAAACCGTGTCCCCTTTGAGAGGCGTTATGAACGGAGAGAGCAGTCTTATTGTTATTTTATGAAGAGCCATTTTCTGTCCTTTTTACAATTCAATTTTATTTCCGTTTTCATCTTTCAAATCATCAAACGCTATTCGTCCATTTCCACGAGAGCCCCCACCTCCAAGATAGTCATTCTGCAAAAGTTTCAAGCCCTCTTTGACGACTTCTTCAAAAAACTTCTCATCAGTTGCCCCACCATCGCCAGCATCAATAATGCGGTACACAATTTCAAAGTCAAACTGCACATCTGGAACAACTCGTTCTATAGGACGAGGATTTGCTTCCGCAGTAATTCTATTCAAACTGTTTTCTGACTTTTCCTCCACGATAGGCTTTCCGTCTTGGAATTTTTTGCTCCATTCCCCTGAAAGAACCGCATCACGCACTATAAGCCGCGTGGGGCCTCTCTGTTTCGCAATATCAGAATCTTTTTTACCATTTGCACAGCCAAATACGCGGCAAATTTCGCAATCGGATTTTCCACAAGAGCAGGGTTTTCCTCCTGAATCCGCCACCCTGCCAAGTTTCCATTCCAAAAGAGAACGCATTTTCCCCTTTATTGAACTTCCAGGAATATATGGCTCCTGCGTAAGCGGATTTCGAATTATCGGATTATCCATTCCACCAATTTCAATTTTATTGTTATCCGCTCCAATGTGAAGCCCTGTTTTCACAGTGATTTTTCCCATTATCTTTTTTAACGCAATTTGTTTCATTTTACTTCTCCTATAAAAAGTCAAGAGCGAAAGTCGCAATCTTGCGATTGATAACAATTTCGATTTTGACTTTTTAAGCACATTCGCAATGAAGTGACTCACAACAAGTCCGCAGCACGAAGTTTCAAGCGAAATGTGCAGTATATAACAAGTTTGCAACGCAAACGTGAGTTGAATGCAGTTACGCCATTTGTGTAACGGCATTCATACTTCCCTCATTAATTTTTTATTGCCCCACTGATGAATTTGCAATCGTTTCAGGTGATAGATCAATCTGCCCATTGTTCCAAGTCGGCACTCCGTAATCAAGGTAGACACGATTGAAAAGTTTTTCATCTTTTAGTGGCGCAAACATAGGCATATTGAGCAACGGCTTCATATCATACACAACCTCATTTCCATTAGAAAGCCTTGCGCGAATACAGAAGTTTTCAAGAGGCTCGACACACTCCACTTTGAGAGGAACTGTTGGCTCGCCAGCGTATACAATACCATGTGAAATATACATATCTCCTCCACGACTCTAGCGCAATGGCTCGATTTTGGAAACCGATTCACCACGAACCGCTTTATTCCAATTTTCATACAGTTCATCTTCATGCAAATACAACCATGCCCTAACCAAAGCATATTGTTTTTCTGGAAGAGAACCCGCAAGAAGCTCTCCATCGATTCCAATAGAGGCCTCAAATTCATTATAATACACATGAACATGAGGCTTATGATGCTTTTCATTCGACTCCCATTGTATTTTAATGGAAATTCCGTTAAATCGACTTAATTCTGGCATAAATAAATTCTTCCTCCATAAAAAGCCAAGAGCGAAATTGCAATTTCGCGAATGGCTTTTTAGCGTGCGCATGAGCGCACAATATATAATAAGTTTGCAACGCAAACTTGAGTTGAAGACAGCCGCACTATTTGAGCGGTTGTCTTCATACTTCCTCTTCAATCTAGTCTTTTGGTGCAATTTCATAATAGAAACCGTATACAGCCTCGAACAAAGATGTAAACACATGGTAATCGTCTTTTTCCTCCACGCAATCAATGCAAGAATTGACAAATTCTGACAAATTTTTATAGTACGGCTTGTCACTCCCCTTTTTTACCCGCGCAACAGAATAAGCAATCTTTGACTTGAGCATCCGAATATAGGGTTTTTGCTTTTCCCAACTTTGATTTTGCATACTAAGCAGTCGGTCATATCTTTTTACCTCATCAAAGAAACGCCGTAATTGCGTTGAACTCACCCCAAGTCGTACCTCTTTTGATCCCAATGATTTCGCAACTTCCAACGCAGTTTTGTCAAACAAGTCCTTTTTTACATCTCCTTTGTCATCATAAAACCTATCAATTTTCACAGGCAGCGGATATTCAATTTGCGGTCTTTGCCCATAGCCTTGCCCTCCGCCACCTCGACTAAAACTACCGTTTCCGTTGTAGTTGTTTTCCATATCCATCTTCTCCTTTAGACTTTCGTCCATTTTAATTTTTTCGTTGTGTATACAGTCCATAGCTCACTGCTATTTTCGACTTTTTCATTTTTTCATCATCCGCTCCAAATGCACAGAACCACTGTTTCAATTTCTCGTCCTTTTTATCTAGATTTCTTGCAGTCATATACCTAAAATTTGATTTCCACATCAAATCACGCACATTTCCATTCTTGAGGTTTTTCACACGCTCTGAAAAATCAAGCAGTTTATACACAAGAGCAGTTGGCAAATTATTTTTTTCATCCTCTGAACACAACGCTTTCTTGAATTTTTCGCCGTCAGAAAGACATTCATCATATTCCTCCCAACTCACCGTAGTATCAAAAACCGTGATTGCATTTTTGAGAACTTTTTTCTCCTTTCCATCGATATTTTCCATTCTCTCACTCGTCTTTGACAATTCAAGTTGCTGTTCTGCAGCATGCGCCACAAATTTTAACGGTACGTTACTCGAAAAAAGCGCAATGCCTGCGGAAAGTGTTATCGATTCATTTTTATTGGTGAGTCGCTCAAGCTCCTTGTGAAAATCTGCGGCAAAATGCATAATGTCATACCAATGACCAATAACGCAAATGTCGTCACCACCTGAAAACACCGTATAAATTTTGTTCTTATATTTTTTTTCAACAAAACCAGCATAATAAAATGAAAAGAAATCATGAAACATTCTACTCATATCCGCATAACGTGAAAAACTCATTCTTTTGCCAAGCGAAGATGAAAACACCAACCCCAAATTATCTATGTCCGCCTTGAACATCGCAAGTTTGTTGTTGCCATTTTCAGAATCGTTTGCAATATCTTCAAATGTTTTTAACTCTCCATCTTCCCCATTGTTATACGGCGCAATATAGGGCAAATTGACTTGTCCCTTGCCCACGATAAATGTATTCACGCTTAAAGCAGATTTTTCATCGCATTTCAGCAAATCTACCATCTGCCCAAAATGAGTTATCTTATCCGCCTTGTATTTTATAAAACCTGAACGTACTAATTTTCCACCAATTTCTATGAGTTTTTCGCAATTTTTGCAATTTTCGTTATTTTCCTGCGCGGGCATTGTTTCACAACAGTTGCATTCGCCAAATCTTTGAAGGTTTCCGTATACATTTTCAAGTATATGACCGTTTTCTAATAATGTCTTTTGCATTTTCTTTTGCTTTGCACAATCACCGTCATATCCAATACGATTTATGATTTTTTGGACATTATCTTTTCCACATAAATCGTTTCCACACGCTTCTGTTCCATCAGAAATTATTATAGAAAGTTTTCCTGCAAATTCCCTCAAGAAAAATGCTTCATATTCTTTCTGCTTTTGTTTCAAAACAGTGTTTGCATTTTCAGTATTCGGAAAAACGAGCATGAATTTTCCACCAGAAGTCGTTATAATGTCCGCAAGAGAACCATCTACAATACGAATGAGATTTTTCACCAAAACATCTGACAAAGCCATAAGTTCAAAACTTTTTGCCCTCAATAGTTTTGCACTATTATCAGTTGACTTCAAATCAAAAATATATTTTTGAATGCCTGAAATATCACCATTTATAAAACGGAATTTTGGAACATCCCTTTTTTGCACCGAATCCTCATTTTCATCGTTATTTTCCGCATGATACCGATACAAAACACTTGCAAATGAAGCCGTTGTTTTTGAATGTTGATACAAACTAATATCTGCATCATTAACAGTAGAAGACGGAATGCACCACATATAGTGCAAAAGAAGCGCATCTAATGCTTTTACAAAATCATCATAATCCAGCCCCTGCAGTTTCTTGAAATCACATTCAAATGAATTCCAAAGTCTTGCATACTCTTCTTTTGAGATTTTATCGCTTTCTGTTCCAAGCATTGAAGCTGGCTCAAGTCCTTCCAATTTGTGATATGTTGTCTTAGGAAGCGGTCTATCATCAATTTGAAGTGTGGAAAGAAGAGAAATGAGCGGCTTTTCGTAAAATTTCTTGTCTTTTTCATTTTCCAGTTCAAGTTCATCGCGTCTATCCATACCACTTGAAAGCCTATCGCCCTCCGCAACACACCATTCTTCAAAAGTAGTCGGACGATGATGATTCGCCGCAAACTGTATCACATTTGCACAATTCACTTCGTCTGGCAAAACATCCCGCAATGCTTGCAACACTCCTTCTGTATACAAAACATGCTGATGTGAATGCCACCCTCCGTCATGCACAGGACAAAGCCGTTCTTCCATTTCTACAGAGCGATACTTTTCAATTCCTGCCCTTTGTGCAAATTTTCCAATATCATGCAAATACCCCGCAAGCACAATTTCCTTTACTGTTTTTATTTCATCGACTGTCATTTACATTCCTCTCTGTTCCTATGCTTCAAAAATATCTATCCTTAAATCAAGTTAATTTTTTCATCACATTTATTCTTCCCAATCCAAAATTGGTGTTTTTTCCCGCTCCAAAAATACAAGCAAATTCAATTAAATCCAAATCTCTTTGCGTAAAATGCCCTTTTAGAGTAAAATCTCCTATCATTCCCCCTAAAGACATCTTTGATTTTTGCCGTGCTGAATATCTTTCATTTTCACGCCATTTTATATTACATTCAGAAACCTCAATTCGATTGTGATCCTCAGAAAGGAATTCGTCATTTTCATCAAGAACACCGTAAAATCCACACAGCGTTTTTGCGCGCCTATAAAGACATTTCATAAATTCTGCCACTTCAATTTTATCTGCATATACATTACCAGCTTTATAGCGAAGCGGCGTTTTTAACTGTATTTGTATTTCTCCCGTCTTTATATTTTCATCGCTTGATGTACTCCATGTTTTTACCGCAGAATCAGTTTTTATTTTATTTTCATTTATGAGAATTGATTTTTCATCAACGCTAATATCTTTCACAAAAAATGGAATTCGATTTTTGCCGAATCCGCGTTGTCCAGCGCGAACAAATGCACCATAAACATAAGGAAAATATTCTATATATTTCCCCAAAAGAATAACAGAAAGAGAAATTGTTTTACTTGGTTCTGACTGATTATTTCCTAGTAATATTATATATGGATGGGAGGCAGTATTTCTCCCCTGTAGGATTTTATTATCTTTTGAAACAAAAGACTCAAAAAGCGTAGTATATACACAAATATTTGAATAAAGACAATCGGCACAATTTTTATTAGCGGAAATACAGCTCATTGATTTTAAATTCATTCCTAAAATTCCGCGAAATGTAGAAATAGAATTTAAAGTAGCTATAATTTTTTCTTCAAAAACGAGCGAAAACCCATACGATTGATAACGAAGCAACATACAGTCATTATAGTACCAAAAATTTTCCGCGTCAATTTTTCGTCTATCCACTCCTCCCATTTTGTGATACACTTTCACTATGAACGCTACAAACATTGATATTGATAAAGACTGTGTGTATGTCATCGATTCTTATGGGTTGATTTTTAGGTGCTATTTTGCATTCATCTCTCGACCGCTGACCAATGCAAAGGGGGAAAATGTCAGCGCAGTGTTTGGATTTTTTAGGAATCTGCACTCTATTTTTCAGCACTACAAACCCACGCGCATAATCGCAGCGATGGACTCGAAAACAAAGACATTTCGACACGAATTGTATAGCGAATACAAGGCAACAAGAAACAAAACCCCTGAGGATCTGCATGCGCAAATTCCGTGGATTACAGAAATTCTTGAGGATATTGGAGTAAAAGTGCTTCAATGCGACGGCTATGAGGCGGACGATATTATTGCGACCGTTGCAAAGAAATGCAAGGAGGCAGGAAAAAAATGCCGCATCTTAAGCGGCGACAAAGATTTGATGCAGCTGGTGAACGATACTGCGGAGATTTTAAAGCCCGATGCAGGCTCAATGTGGAAGTTAACCCGCGCTGAAGGAGTTTTTGCAGAATGGGGGGTGCGCCCTGAGCAGCTTTTGGATTTGCTTTCTCTTTATGGAGACAGTGCCGACAATATTCCTGGAGTTCGGGGGATTGGCGTGAAGACCGCCTCAAAACTTTTGACCGACTACAAAAATCTTGACGGAATCTACGCGCATATTGACGAAATAAAGGGTGCGCTTCAAAAAAAATTGATTGATGGAAAAGACAACGCCTATTTTTCACAAAAGCTCGTGCGTCTTTATGACAGTGTTCCGTGCGACAGCATAGACGAGGCGATTTTTGGAGACATAAAACCCTTCACATTCAGTGCGGCTATCGAAAAATTACATTCTCTTGACGTGCCATCCGTTGCACGGCAATATGCACAGCTCGCAAATGAAAATGGAGAGGCGACTTTAAAAAACAAAACAAATGCAGGCGCACGCAAAAAATCAAATGCAAATGAACGCAATCAGTCTGTTCTGCCGTTTGAACCATCGGAAATAGCAGAAAAAGCGGAGACCTCGGAAAGAGCGAACGCCGCGGAAATTGATAAATCAAAAAACAACTTTTCAATCTCGCTTGCCACCTCCACAGAGCAACGCGAAATCACAAAGAACAGAGGAAACTACAAGGGAATAACAGATGCCGCGGAACTACAGGCGTTTATAGACAATGCGCTTTCATCACATGGAAAAACGATTGCCTACGACTGCGAAACAGACAGCCTTGACACAATGAATGCGAACATCGTAGGGTTCAGCCTTTCTTTTGAAGAGGGGAACGCTGTCTATGTTCCCCTTGTTACGAGCAATGTCTTTGAACAAACGACTTTCATTTCAAAACAAGACGCTTTTGCACAGTTAAAACGTATTTTTGAAGATGAAAAAGCCACCCTGGTGTTCCATAATGGAAAATTCGACTGGAAAATTTTAATAAACAATGGATTTTGCAGCGCAAACTGGAAGCCAAAATGCACATTTGCGGACACGATGATTGCGGCGTGGCTTTTAAACCCCGAACGGCTCGGAAAAAACGCCTATTCTCTTGAATATCTTGCGGAGACAAAGCTTTCACTGCGAGGAATTGAGTTTGATGAAATCGTTTCAAAAAACGAGACGTTCGCCGACATTCCCCTTGAAAAGGCAATTCCCTATGCAGCGGAAGACGCTGACTTCACATTGAAATTATGGAACATACAAAAAAAATCCCTCAAGGATGCCAATCTCTACACGCTCTTCGCCGAAACCGAAATGAAAATTATGCCTGTTCTTGCAAATATGGAAATTGCAGGCATTCACTTGGATGCAGACACTCTCTATACATACAACGAGGAATTGACACAGAAAATTGAGGAAACAGAAAATGAAATCTACAACGCCGTGGGTCATCCATTCAACATTGCCTCGCCAAAACAGCTGCAAACCGTTTTATTTGAAGAGCGCAAACTAAAGCCAGGTAAAAAGACAAAAACTGGCTACTCCACAGACACAACAGTTCTTGAAGACTTGAGTCTCTATGATGAAGTGCCAAAAATGATTCTAGAGTATCGAGAGCTTTCAAAATTGCAGTCAACATATGTGGAAACGCTCCCGAAACTTTGTGACAAAAACGGTAGGATTCACACAGACTTCTTGCAAACAGGAACGGCGACGGGGCGGCTTTCATGCCACGAGCCCAACTTGCAGAATATTCCCGTGAGAAATGACGCAGGACGAAAAATCAGAAGCGCGTTCATCGCCCCCGAAGGCAAAGCGCTCATAAGCGCGGACTACTCTCAAATCGAGTTGGTCGTTCTTGCGCATTTAAGCCAGGATGAAAACATGTGCCGCGCATTTATCGAAGGGACGGATGTCCACAAGGCGACCGCCGCGCTCATTTATGGAGTTCCAGCCGATGAAGTAAGTCCCGACATGCGACGCACCGCAAAAACAATCAATTTCGGAGTCATCTACGGCATGAGCGCGTTCCGACTTGCAAATAGTCTTGGAATCAGCCGCACACAAGCAAGCCAGTTCATTGAAAATTACTTCAAACTATACTCAAAAATAAATGATTTCATAACTGACACCGTAAAAAAAGCGGAGACGACTGGCTTTGTTGAAACACTTTTTGGACGAAAACGCCCGATTATGAATATCAACAGCCGCAACAAAGTGGAAAAAGCGGCGGCTGAAAGAATCGCGGTGAACACGCCCGTCCAAGGAAGCGCGGCGGACATCGTAAAACGAGCGATGCTTGGCGTTTATTCAGCGCTTGAAGAAGCAAACAACGGCGCACGCCTTTTGCTCCAAGTGCATGACGAACTGATTTTAGAATGCCCTGACGATGAGAAAATTATCGAGGACACGAAAGCAATCATTCGCGACAAAATGGAGAACGCAGTGCATTTAAGCGTTCCATTGCGCGTAAGCATTGAAAGCGGCAAGAACTGGGGAGAGTTCCATTGATAGTCTGCGTGTGCGGCAAAATGGCGGCAGGAAAGAATACGGTTTGCAAAATCCTCGAAAAATACGGCTTTGTTTCTATTGATGCAGATGCGCTCGTGCATTCCGCCATTAAAAAAGCAGAGGACACGATTTTTGCCGCTTTTTCAAAAGAAAGTGCTCGCGCTGGAATCGACCTCAAAAATAAGGATGGCTCGCTCAACCGCCGTGCGCTTGGAAAATTGGTTTTTCAGGACAAAAAACTTTTGGAGCGTCAGGAGAACATTGTTCATCCCCTCATTACGCAGGATGCGCTTTCTTTTATCAACAAAAACAAAGATAAAAACATCATTCTAAACGCGACCGTTTTATACAAAACAAAAGATTTGATTTCTTTATGCGAACGCATTCTATTTGTGACCGCTCCATTTGCAACTCGTTTTTTCCGCGTAAAAAAACGAGACAACCTAACGCCCCTCCACATCCTTGTACGATTCCATGCGCAAAAACATCTTTTCAAAAAATACAAAAAATGTGGCGTTCCCATAACAAAAATAAGAAACTCCGGCTCTCAGAAAAAGCTCGAAGAACGAATCTCAACATATTTAAAAGAGATAGGCATATAAATCTCGTATCGGCAACCATAGCACCAACTTGCACTTTTTTTGCGAATGCAAAAAAGTGGTAGCGCAGCGGAGCGAACTTCGACAAATCAACAGTGGTATATAAATCTAGTGTTCAGACATTGTAGAACCCGCTTGCACCTTTTTGCGAATGCAAAAAGTGCGAGCTGGGCTTTTACCAACAGAAACTGGTGAATCAACTAGTGCCCAGCCTATTGTAAATTCCACTCGCCATACTTATCTATGATTTCAGTCTTCATCGCGCTCATTGGCCGCCACAGGATGCTTATGGTGATGTAGGGGTTGAAATCATAGTAATAGGGAGTTTTATCGGTCAAAAGACGCGGCTCTATTTTAAATGACATAGAAAAATCCCAGTCATGCATTTCATGGGTGATTGTAAATTTCAAAGATTGTAGTTTAAATCCCGATTTTTCACGAAGAGTATCATCGTCAAAGCGGAATGAATTTATCAAGTCTTTGAAAATATTTGTCTCACCAGTAAGCCCAATTTTATTTCCGAAATAACGATAAATGACGGAATTTCGAGAGCTAGAAGTAAATGTGAAGGTTAAAAATTCATTTATTTTAAATGAAATTGATGGTGAAAAAGTAAAATAACTGCTCGTTGGCTTCAGCAAATCCGCAACAACGCTTGTCGAAAGCCCCAATCCCAAACTGATTCTGTTCTTCCATGTATAAATTGTTTTTGTTGACGGGGAATAGGAAAAAGAAAGCGAGTACGGCAAAAATTCCTTGTCAGCGCGTTGCTGCCACCCTTTTGCGCGTCCTGTGTCATCGTAGTTCATATCAAATCCATATGTATAGCTCATTGTATATGCAAGAGAGAGACTATGCCAGCTTAAAGAGAGCTTTAAAGAGTCGTGATAGTTTTCCTCGAGGTCGTAGTTATAGCTTTCAGAAAATTTCAATGTGCTGTTTAAAAGATTCATAGAGAACGAAAGGCTTTGCTTGAGCGGTTGCTTCACCCACGAGTCATCATCCGCACTTTTGCGCTTAATTCCCGTATCAAACGCAAGCGTTGTATAGGGAAAGCCTAAGCTCAAAGTCGCATAATACGCCTCGACCTGTGGTTTTAACGCCGCAGTGAATGTTAAATTCTGGGTGAATTTATTGTCCATCTGGTTTGCGGCGAGAGTCAAGTCAAGCGCATTCGTCGTTATCGCATCTTCATCATCCCATTCCGCCCAAATATAGTCCCATTCTGGATTCTCCTCCCAATCCTCTTGGTCGGCAAGGAATTCAGTGCGAACAATTTTTATCGTATTTCGCCATGTCACTCCCGTATCCTTAATGGCAGGAATATAGGCAAACGGTTTCAATGAAATGGTGTTTGTGTTTGTCCAGTCTCGTTTTTCAGCAGAATAGTCGGTTTTTTTCAGGGATGAGGCCGCGCTTTCGGTATAGCCTCCGTTCTCTGCATCTGTTGAAATATATGGGTGCTTTTGAAAAACAGGGTTGAATGTATGGGAATTTGAAAAGCTAAAGAACGAGCCGCCATAGCTAAATGAATTGTCCAGCGTCACAGGTATTTTCAGTGTGTACATATATGAACGCAAGTTTTTAAAGTCAAAATCCCCTGCGCTGTACAGATTTTCAGATGAATACGCCAGCTGCGTAGTAAAAGACGGCTTCACAGAATACTTTGACGAAGCGGCGATCCCCGCGATTTTTGTGACGGAATCAGAAGCGCCAGAAAGAACAGGAAAAACATCAGACGCTAAAAAAGCCGCCTCCTTCTTTTCAATCTCCCCTTCCGCCACCGCGCTCTCATTTTCCTCCCCATTTTTTGCGCCATCCTCAGAAGCAACTTCCGCTCCACTCTCTCCCTCCTCTGTTTTTTTTGCAGCCGCACGAGAAGCCTTCTCCGCATCCGTCAGGAATTCCTCAGGCACGGCAAGGGGGGTGGAAAAATCAGGGGTTTTTATAGACTTCGAGGATTTTGTTCCTGTTGAAGAATACTCAAAGATTGTTCCGCTCAAAGTCAAATTCAGCGTGGCTGGAGTCACTTGCGATGGATAGTAAAATTTGCGAAGTGGCGTTTTACTTCTCCACTGACTCACATCTTCCTCGTCAATATCGCTCGTATCCACTCCATATTTCACGACCTCTCCATTCTCCGTCTTATTCCGTGCGTTCATTGTTGAAAACGCCACGGAAGAATTCAAGCTCAATGAAAGGGAATTGATGTACGGCTTTATAATATCAGGAAGCGGCACAGTATAAGAGCTATTTAAAGTCCACGAGAACGAAGAAACTTCAGTAATTGTGTCATCCTCATCATTATCACTCCCCGCGAAATCAAGAAGATAGCTAATCCAGTCCATCGTTTCGCTGCGCTCTGAAAAGTCATCATTAAAAAACGGATCTGAATACACTGGAAGAGAAAGCGAGAGGGAGAACGGCGTTGACATCGACATTTTAAATGCCGCTGAATAGCGGAACGGAAGCTTCAGCCCTAAAAGATTGGACTTGTCAAAATATTTTTTTCCAGAAGGTCCATAAGCCGTATATGTGTTGGAGTCGGGATTAAAAATCGTGTTTGAAAACCCCAACTTCGCGTTCACTTCTATATTCGAAATATATTTCTGAGGCTTAAAAACACCATCAAGTCCCACCATAAACCCAAGGTTTGAATAATAGTCACCCATAATCTTAAAGTAATTCGTTGTATTCCCTGTATAGTCGGTGTCAAGATTGTGAAGCATCAAGCCCTCGATTTTTTGATCCTTCAACTTCGATGGCTTTACAAAGTTGAAAAGCGCTTTTATTTTTTCCGAACCGTCGCTTTCTTCGCTTGCAGAAGTTGTCGTTGTTGTCGTATCAAGAGGCTTTCTTCCATATATATAAGCGGTTGTCTGAATAGAATACCCCTCTCGCCGTGTGTATGAAAAAACAGGATTAAAAATCAACTCATCCTTTGGATAATAAAACGCTGGAAGATACAAAACAGGAACCGGACCAACAAAAACCCGCGCATTTAAAAACGCAAATTCCCCACCAGGCAAAAGCCAAATTCGAGACGCTTTGATTTTCCAGTGCGGATTCTCGTCATCACAGAATGTCAAAACTCCGTCTTTAAAGGCGATGGTATTTGACTCGCTGCGCCCAAAAATATTCGAGGCAACGATGAGCGTAGACCCCGAAGGCAAATTGATAGCATCAGACTCTTTTTGCACCGCGCGTCCATCATCGAAAATTCCTTCAAGTGTGTTCGTGTTAAACATAAGCGCGGAGGCTGTCACCGTTTGTCCGCCAGAACTTGCCGTTGTCTGCTCAAGAGAGACATTGCCCTCCGCATAAATCATTTCCGCAGTGCGGTCATAACGAACGATGTCGGCATTGATAATATTTTTATTTGAGCCACGAGTGACGGATATTTTCACCCTTCCCGTAAGAATTATCATATCATTATTCGTGGTCTTGTCTTTTTCATAACGGGTGTTGTTCGCGTTCTCTATGTTAATGACCGTACGGTTATCCTCTTGAGAAAACAATGGGACTGTAAAAAGAAACGACAGCAAAAATGAGAAAATACATTGCACTAATTTTCTATAATTCAGCATCTAATTAAGCATTTTTCCTATAAATTCGCCCGTGAACGATGCAGGATTTTTCGAGACCTCTTCAGGAGTTCCTGTAGCAATGATGTTTCCACCACGAAAACCTCCCTCCGGTCCTAAATCAATCAAGTAATCCGCCTGACATATCACATCAAGATTATGCTCAATCATCAAAACGCTGTTTCCCTGGTCAACAAGGCGTTGAATCACTTCCATAAGCATCTTCACATCGGCAAAATGAAGCCCCGTAGTCGGTTCATCCATTATATAAAGCGTGTTTCCTGTTGAAACGCGTGAAAGCTCGTTCGCAAGCTTCACGCGCTGAGCTTCTCCGCCGCTCAATGTGAGGGCGTTCTGTCCGAGCTCAATATAACCCAGCCCCACGGACTTGAGCGTCTCAAGCTTTCGCGAAATATGGGGGATGGACGCAAAAAAGTCGCACGCCTCTTCAATCGTCATATTCAAAACATCGTTTATGCTTTTTCCTTTGTAAAGCACATCGAGCGTCTCCCGATTGAAGCGTTTTCCATCGCACACATCACAGGTGATATACACATCGGGCAGAAAGCTCATCTCTATCACTTTCGTTCCACTTCCCTGACAAGCCTCGCACCGTCCACCACGCACATTAAAGCTAAACCGCCCCTTGCTGAATCCCGAAGCCTTTGACTCAGGCAGACTTGCAAACAAATCCCGAATCGCATCGAACACCCCCACATAGGTTGCAGGATTGCTTCGCGGAGTGCGCCCAATCGGACTTTGGTCAATGCTGATAACCTTGTCAATAGCCTTTGCGCCTTCAATAGACTTGTATTTTCCCACGGGCAGCTTTGAACGCATAATTTTGTTTGAAAGCGCAGGATAAATCACATCGCTCATCAGCGTGGATTTTCCGCTCCCCGAAACGCCCGTAATGCAGGTAAATGTGCCAAGCGGAATGGAAACGCTCACATTCTTTAAATTATGCTCCGTCACGCCTGAAACATTCAAGAATTTTCCGTTGCCAGAGCGACGCTTCGCAGGGATTTCCATTTTTAGTTTGCCCGAAAGGTAGCGGCCGGTCACACTTTCACTAACATGCATAACCTCTTCAGGAGTTCCCCGCGCAACAATCTCTCCTCCATGCACCCCCGCCCCAGGACCAATATCAATGAGGTAGTCCGCCGTGCGAAGCGTCTGCTCGTCATGCTCCACCACAATCACTGTGTTTCCTTGATCACGCAGATGCAAAAGCGTGTCGATGAGCTTTTGGTTGTCACGCTGATGAAGACCGATTGACGGCTCGTCAAGAATATACATCACTCCACAAAGAGCCGAACCTATCTGCGTTGCAAGCCTGATTCGCTGCGCCTCGCCACCGCTCAATGTCTCCGCCGAACGCTCCAAGGTCAAATAATCAAGCCCCACATCCTTTAAAAAACGCAGGCGAGAAGTTATTTCCTTTAAAACTTGCGAGGCAATCTTCTTTTCAGAATCCGAAAGCTCCAGCCTGTCAAAAAATTCGATGGATTCAAGGACAGAAAGGCAGGTCAACTCATACAAGTTTTTTCCGCCAACAGTCACTCCCAAAGCCTCTGTGCGAAGCCGCTTTCCATTGCACGAAGAACAGGTCGTGTGCTCCATATATTTTTCAAGGCTGGTTTTCATGGCGTCTCCCCATGCCTCAACATACCGCCGCTTCATATCCGCAAAAACACCCTGCCACGGCTGGTTGTACTCGCTCATTCCCGTTCCACTTTGCTTGTAGTAAATCCAATGGAGCGGACGATCAGAACCATACAACAACACATTGCGCTGCTCATCAGTCAAATCCTTTATCGGAGTGTCAAGGGTAAATCCATACGAGTCCGCAAGCGCCTTAAAACGCACCCGGTTCCATTCGCTTGTTGTGCTATACGGCAAAATTCCGTGCTCATTATAACTTTTAGACTCATCAGGAATCATCAAATCAAGCGAATACTCCATTTTTTCGCCAAGACCAGTGCAAGACGGACACGCGCCAAACGGATTATTAAAAGAAAAAAGACGCGGCTGCAATTCTGGCATAGAGATTCCACAGTCAGGACAGGCATTTTTTTGGCTAAAGAAAATCGCATCGTCACCGTTTTCAGTACGCTTTAAAACCACAATGATTCCGTTCGCGCTTTCAAGGGCGGCTTCAACAGAATCTGAAAGCCGCTTTCTGCAATCACGATTGAGAGCAATTCTATCCACCACAATTTCTATTGTGTGTTTTTTTTGCTTGTCGAGGGCAACATTTTCCTCAAGGTCTGCCATCACGCCATCAATTCGCGCGCGCATAAACCCTGACTTGCGTGCGTCCTCAAGAATCTTTTGGTGCTCGCCCTTTTTTCCGCGCACCACAGGGGCGAGAATTTGAATCTTCGTACCGTCCTCCCATGCCATAATGGCATCGATAATCTGGTCAACAGACTGCTCACGAATCTCACGCCCACAATTTGGACAATGAGGATGCCCAACCCTCGCAAAAAGAAGACGGTAGTAATCATAAATTTCCGTAATCGTTCCCACCGTAGAACGAGGATTTTTATTGGTGGATTTTTGTTCAATGGAAATCGCAGGACTCAAGCCTTCTATAATATCCACATCAGGCTTATCCATAGTCCCCAAAAACTGCCGCGCATACGACGAAAGGCTTTCCATATACCGCCGCTGCCCTTCGGCAAACAGCGTGTCAAACGCAAGGGAGCTTTTTCCGCTCCCTGAAAGTCCTGAAATCACAACCAATTTATTTCGTGGAATCTCCACATCAATATTCTTGAGATTATGCTCCCTCGCCCCGCGAATTACAATTTTATTATCATTAAAAATACTAGCCACGCTGTAATTGTAGCAAAATTATGGAGATGTTACAAGGCTCCTATGTTTTTTGTCAATAGGATTTCAAATTACAATTCGGGGCTCTCCAATC
>X363_Desmarests_Spiny_Pocket_Mouse__coassemble_243_pt1 | contig 39497 bp, 34 predicted proteins | sample X363_Desmarests_Spiny_Pocket_Mouse__metabat2_high_PE_007 | metagenome-assembled genome bin X363_Desmarests_Spiny_Pocket_Mouse | reverse complement strand
TTTTTGCTTCGCAAAAAACTGCGAGCTGACCTTCGAGCAACAAAACTTAGCATAATAACGAACGGTCAGCCCTGCGACTGGAAGAATGTTTTTTATCGTTTTTACAAAAACTCGAAATTAAGTCATATAAAGAGTGGATTGTCATTTGCGTATGCATTATGACAATAGGCGCATTTTAAGATAGTATGAAGCCTGGGTGGGGACTTAATGGCGGATGCAAATGTAAGCGGCGCGAACGCGACTGGCACAAGGGGAAGTGTCTTTAAATTTTTTTCTCAAAATTACATATTGGTTTTAGCGGTTCTGCTGATTCTCTTTATGGTTTTGCCTTTGCCAAAATTCCTTATCGATGTTTTGATGACGCTGAATCTTGCGATTGCAATTACCATTTTGCTTGTGGTGATTCGCACGCCGCGTGCCTCGAATTTCTCTTCATTTCCACAGGTTATTTTGTTCGTCACGCTTTTTGGGCTTGGCATAAATATTTCCTCCACACGGCTGATTTTGGCGGCGGATGTTTCACGAGGTGGCGGTGCGGCGTTTCAGCAGAATCAGAGCGCGATGGTGCAGGCGTTTGCGAATATCGTCGCCGGCAATAACCTCGTAATCGGTTTTGTCATTTTTATCATTTTGATTGTGGTGCAGGTCGTTGTTATCACGAAGGGCGCAGGACGCGTGAGCGAGGTTTCCGCGCGGTTCACACTTGATTCTATGAACCAGAAGATGTTCGACATCGACAACCAATTGAATTCGGGCTATATTACGGAAGATGAGGCGAAATTTCAAAAAGACGAAATTCGACGCGACATAGACTTTTACTCAAATATGGACGGTTCCTCAAAATTCGTTTCGGGAAATGTAAAGGCGGGGATTTTTATCACCGTGGTGAATTTGATTGGTGGCTTTGCCGTTGGAATGCTGCAAAATCATCTTTCATTTCAAGATGCACTTGGATTATACACAAAACTGACGATTGGAGACGGACTTTTAAGCCAGCTGCCTTCGTTGATGATTTCATTTGCAACAGGTATCCTTGTTACAGGTGACAAGTCGGAGGAAGCGCTCGGAGAGAAGATTATCAAGGAATTTTCTGTTGATGGCACGATATATGAAATTGTTGGCGCGGCATTGGTTCTTATCGGCATTGTGTTCCATAATCAGACGACATTGGTTCTTCTTCCGATTGGCGCGCTATTGGTTTTTTATGGAGTGCGTCTTTCAAGGAGTCAGGAGGCTGAGAAAATACAGCGGGCGTCAAACCGTGCCGCGGAACAGCAGGCAAAGCAAAATCCATCTGACAAGGCGGAAAAAGATGCGGTTGCACCGCTTGATGCGCTTTCATTGGAATTGGGCTATGCGCTTATTCCGCTCGTGGACAAGGAGAAAGGGGCGGAGCTTTTGGATCGCATTTCAAAGATACGGCAGGAGGCGGCTCTTGATATAGGGCTTCCTGTTCCAAAGATTCGTATTATTGACAATATGAATTTAGAGCCGAATGCATATAGCTTTAAGATTCGTGGCATTGAGGTGGGGCAGAGCATTATTCGCTTGAACCATTATATGTGTATGGATACAGGGGCGGTGACAGACCCAATACGGGGAGAGGCGACAAAAGACCCTGCCTTTGGCATGCCTGCAATTTGGATACCTGAGGATCAGCGTGCTGATGCGGAGCAGGCGGGATATGTGGTTGTGGATCCACCAACAATCATTGCGACTCATCTTACCGAATTGATTAGAATGCATGCCTCGGAAATTCTTGGGCGACAAGAGGTCGCTCTCATCATCGATAAGATAAAAGAGGACAATCCGATTGTTGTCGATGAAGTTATGAACGGAGCGAATGTGAAATTCTCTTATGGCGACATTGAAAAAATACTAAAAGCCCTTTTGGAGGAGCAGGTTTCTATTCGCAATATGGTTGTTATTCTTGAAACGATTGCAAACTATGGTTCGATTTTGCGAAGTCCATGGGATTTGGCCGAGAAAGTGCGGGAGGCTTTGGGCTTGCAAATATGTCTGCAATATGTTGACAACGATAGAAAGCTTCGCGTGGTGAATCTCTCGCAAGGCTGGTCGGAGAAATTTCTTGCGCAATCGCAGCATCCATCTGATGGCTCAAGACCGTACGCCGCGTTTGATCCTGTCGATGGGCGAAAGTGGATTTCCAGTGCGAGTGGGGTGCTTTCTTCAATGCGCGCGCAAGGGTATGTGCCAATCATTATGTGTTCATCGGTAATACGGCTTTTTGTAAAAGGCGCAATTGAAAGGGAGATGCCAGGGGTCATTGTTATTTCTGAAAAGGAAATTCTCGCGGCAGGCAATAGAATTTCTCTTGAAGTTTTGGGTGAAATAAGTGAATGAGGGGAATAGGATAATGTATGATGAAGATGTCCGTACAATTCGTGTCAAGAATTTAGATGAGGCACGAGACAAATTGTATAAGGATTACGGTAAGAATTATTTTATAAAAGACAAGCGCACCGTTCCTCATTCCGGTTTTTTTGGTCTTTTCCAAAAAGATATGCTTGAAGTCTCCTATATTGTCGGCGGTCGCTCTTCCTTTTCAAACGATGGCACGAAGCGATACGATGAGGCATCCTCTCAAAACACACCTTCTAAAATTGCTTCAAGCGAGGAAAATGCGCAAAAGCAAGTGTTCGTGCAAAACCGTGATGCGCTTTTAGCCAACGCCCAGTTTGGAGCCCTTTCAAAGCAAATTGAGCAACTCACGCAGCAGATAAATGCAAATATGCAGAATATGCAGGGCTCTTCCGAGCTTCACCCAACAATACGGCGTATACAAGAGATGCTTTCTCAAAATGAATTCACTTATAGTTATATTCAGGAGATGACAGAAAAAATCAGGTCGACATTTTCTCTTGAACAGCTTGAGGATTTTTCCCTCGTTGAACGGAGCGTTGTGGATTGGATTGGAGAGACAATAAACATTGCGCCTCAAAAAGTTTTTAGAAGACCCCATGTTGTTATAGTGATAGGGCCTACGGGGGTTGGAAAAACGACTACACTTGTGAAAATGGCGACGCAGTTTTACATTGACGAAATAGAAAAAGCGAAGGCGAAGAGCATCCAAGATTATATTCCGCGCTTTTGTTTTATTACAACGGATACGATGAGAGTAGGGGCGTTGGAGCAGCTTAAGAATTATGGAGAGATTTTTTCAAAGGATGTGTTGAAGGCGCAGACAAAGGAAGATGTCACAACGCTGTTTGAAGAGCACAAGGATGCGGAGGATGCGATTTTTATCGACACAGGTGGTTACGGTCCAAATGATGCAGGACATATAGCTGATTTGAAGACAATGCTTTCTGTCCAAGGGTTGAACGCTGATATTTATCTTGCGGTGGCGGCATCCACAAAGACAAGCGATTTGAATAATATAATGCAGAATTATGAGCCGTTTGGGTATCAATCGGTGATTGTCACAAAATGCGATGAATCTCTTCGATATGGGAATATCATAAGCGCGTTGCATGAAAAAAACAAAAAAATTTCACTTATTACAAACGGTCAAAAAATCCGGCACACAATCTCAACTCCAAGTGTGATTGAATTTTTAAAGAGACTTGATGGGTTTACAATAGATAGAATTCATCTTGAGGATAAATTCGGAAGTGCCGAAGAATATATAGTATAAAAAACATAAATCTTTTTAGAGGAGATAGATATGGAAGAGCAGGCAGATGATTTGAGGGGATTTATGAACAGCCAGCCGAAGTCAAATCACAATACGCGTATCATTGCAATTACCAGTGGAAAGGGTGGTGTTGGAAAAACAAATCTTTCCGTAAATATGGCGATTGCATATGCGCAGCTAGGAAAAAAAGTTGTTCTCATCGACGGCGACTTAGGTATGGCGAATGTGAATGTTCTTTTGAATATAGTTCCGAAGTACAACCTCATGCATGTTATTAACAATAAAAAGACGATGAAAGAAATTATTCTTGATACAGAATTTGGAATAAAATTTATTGCGGGAGCGAACGGATTCTCAAAGATTGCGAACTTGAACCAAGACGAGTTGACGGATTTCGCAAATCAGTTTACCACTCTTGGCAATGCAGATATAATCATTATAGACACAGGAGCGGGTATTGCGAACAATGTTTTGCAGTTCGTCGCTGCCGCAGATGAGGTATATGTCGTCACAACGCCCGAGCCGACTTCTATTACTGATGCGTATGGAATTATAAAGATTATCACAACGGAAATCGTTGACCGTCAGGTGAATTTAAAGCTCATTGTGAACCGTGTTCACTCCGCTGATGAAGGCAAGAGAATTGCCGATAGAATTATAAATATCGCCGCCCAGTTCTTGGGGTATAAGGTTGATTATGTGGGCTTTGTGTATGAAGACACCGTTGTTTCTTCTTCTGTGATTCGGCAAAAGCCGTTCATTGTGGTGAATCCGACTTCAAAATCCTCGCAATGCCTCAAGCATATAGTCGGTAGGATTGAAAAATCAGAGCCAATGGGCAATTCGGGAGTTTTAAACTTCTTGAAGAAATTTATTTCTAAAAAATAAATTTCTTCTAAATTGCGCTTTTGGGAAGACTGCCCTAGATGTATGTGCGAGAAATGGCAGCTGCTCTCTTATCTTGTTTGCATTTCTCAACGAGGCTCTCTCAAAAAGCGTTCATTCGTAGGAGTGTTTAGCGCTCCAGCGTTCTGCTTCGGGGGTGTTGATTTTTGGAGCATCCAAATAACACAGGTTGATGACTGCGATTTGAAAAATACCGCTTTTTTTTTCTGTGTTTTTGTTATATAATTAGAATGGATGGCGACTTTTATGATGTTATGAGAAAGACATTCGCAAAGGGCGGGGGAAAAGTAAAATCGCATTTGATTGCATTCGCCTGCCAATGGCGGAGGCGGAAGATGCATTGGTGGTTGCACATTTGTTATATACCATATTGCACATTCCGTTTGAAACTCCGTGCTATGCACTCATTGCGAATGTGCTTAAAAACTCAAAATCGAAAGACGCAAGCTTTTGGATTGCTAACAATTTCGCTCTTGACTTTTTATAGGAGGTGGAAGTGAGAAATTTTAAATTGGTTATGGGATTTTCGGCGTTTGGATTTCTCCTTTCATTGATTTCAGGATTTGTTTCTCATTCTAAAGTTGGTGCGGTTTTTCTCCATGCCTTGGTTTTTGCTATAGTTTTCGCCCTGCTCGGGTTTTTATTAGAATTTATTTTTGAGCATGTTTTAGAAGTCGATTTTTCTTCTGATTCTCCCACTATGGAAGGTGCGTTGCAAAATGCATCTTCACGACAAGGCACAGGGCACAAAGTTGATTTTTATGTGGAGGATGAGCCTCTTCCGAGCGACAACGGTTCGCCTCAATTTTTTGTCTCTTCTCCTCGCAATATTTTTTCTGATATGGACGAAAAAGCTGCTTCAGGGGGAAAGAATTTCAAGGCTGGAAATACATTAGCCGCGCCAGAGGATGCTGCAAAATCTTCTGGAAACGAAACGCCCATTGCAAGCCATGCTGTTTCATCAGAGACAGTTGTGTCGAATGCTGAAAAGGCGCAGGAGACGCACGATGCCTCTCCATCTGCACGAGCGCAAAACGCTCCTTCACAGGGATTTGTTCCCATTTCGCTTGGAGAAACGCCGTCCACAACGGCAAGAGCGGAGGAAAAAAAAACAGACGGTTTTAAGCCGTCAAATGAAATGCAAGCGACGCCCCCAAAAAAGGCGGCCAGTGATGATGATGAATTGGATGAACTTCCTGATATGGAGTCTATAGGGGAGGGAAATCCTTCTTATGGTTCTGGTGGATTGGTTTCTGAGGCCGAGGAAGATGATGCAGGATATGTTTCGACTCCTTCGCGGTCTTCAGGCAACGATGAGATAAATGAATTTGCAAGTGGACAAGACACGCAGCTGATGGCAAAGGCTATCAGCACGCTTCTTGCTAGTGAATAATGTGTAGACTGATTTTTTGTTGAAGGTAATAGTTATGGAAGAGAACAAAGAGAACATTGGTAGCACATCAATAAACGATGAAAAAGAAGAGGATTTACTTTGGGAGGAATTCAGAAAGACAAGATCTCCGAAGTTCCGCGATAAATTTATTCGTCAATATATGCCTTTGGTAAAATATGTGGCGGGAAAAGTTGCTGTTGGAATGCCCAATAGCGTTGAGTTTGATGATTTGGTGGGCTTTGGACAGTTCGGCTTGCTGGATGCGATAAATAAATATGACCCTGCAAAAGGAGTGAAGTTTAAAACATACGCAGTGACAAGAATTCGCGGCGCGATTTTTGATGAGCTTCGACAAATTGACTGGGTTCCTCGTTCCGTGCGTCAAAAGTCCCGTGAAATAGAGGATGCCATTGTTTCTCTTGAGGCTCGGCTTGGGAGAACGGCAAGCGATGCTGAAATTGCTGATTCGTTGAAGATGAGTGAAAACGAATACCACCGCACTGTTATGAAAGTTTCGGGGACGAGCGTTATTTCTTTAAACGAGGTGTGGTACTCGGGCGATGACAACGACAGTATGTCAATTGGGGATAGCATTGAAGCGCCTGCAAGCCTTAATCCTGATACTATCGCTGAAAGGGAGGAGATTAAAAAAGTTATAACCCAAGCAATAAATGAGCTGCCTGAAAAGGAAAAAATGGTTATTGTTTTGTATTATCACGAGGATTTGACATTCAAGGAGATTGGAGAGGTTCTTGAAGTGAGCGAGTCTCGGATTTCACAGCTTCACACGAAGGCGAATTTGCGTTTGCGTGCAAAATTAACAAATGTTCGCAAAGGAATACTATAAGACGCAAAGGAATGTAAGGTTGTAAAAATGGTTTCAATCGAAAAAATTCGCGAGAAAGTACGAGAATATCTAATCTTGGATTCAGAGCTTCATCAAGTTGAGGTTAACGCCTCTTCAATAGACGAGGCTCTTGCCGATGCTGCCCTGCAGCTTGATGTAAATTCATCAAGCCTTGAATTTGAAGTTGTTGAAAAGGGAAGCGATGGTTTTCTTGGTTTTGGAAAAAAGCCGTGGAAGTTGAAAATCTCTCAAACTCCAGAAAGCATTCGCAAAAAGAAAATCGAGGATGGAGAGATAGCGCTTAATGAAAATGGCGAGATAGAAGAGAATAAAATTGTTTCAAAGGATGGGCTTTTTTATGTGCATAGATTTGATGCCGACATCAAGCTTAAAATTGTTCTTCCTGTTGGCGAGGGAAAGCCTGTTGAAATTCAAGATATTCTCGATCAAGTGAAGCGTCCTGATACAAAATCGTTTGATGAAAAGTTAATCGAAAAATATATCAAGCAGGGAACGGACAATGGGTATAAGACTATAGGGGCATATCAGCATGTTCCTTCGGGAGACGCCTCTCTTGCTGTTGACATTTCAAAAGATGAGATGCGAGCCACCATTACTGTTGATCCTCCTGCAATGAGCGGAGCGGATATTACAGACTATCAAATCGAGACCGCGCTTAAAATTCAAGGGGTGCGAGCGGGCATGAATGATGAAAAAATCAGTGAATTTGTGGACAGCCCGATTTATTCAACGCCCATTGAGGTTGCTTCCGCAGTTCTTCCTGAGGATGGAAAGGATTCTTATCTTGACTATAAATTTGAGACCGACCAGACAAAGTTGAAGGCAAAAGAATCTGAAAGTGGAAAAGTAAACTTTAAGGAAACAAATAGAATCCAAAATGTCGTTGCAGGGCAGGTTCTTGCCACAAAAGTTCTTGCCACTCGTGGCAAAGCGGGAAAAACCGTGCTTGGCCACTATCTTGAGGCAAAGAACGGCAAGGATATTCCTATTCAGCTAGGACAAAATGTGCAGATGGAAAAAGACGGCGTGACGGTTACTGCGCAAATAAATGGTCAGGTTTTGCTTGTAAATGGAAAAATTACCGTTGAGCCTGTTTTGAGCCTTGATGCGGTGAATATAAAGTCAGGAAACATCAATTTCTTAGGAATGGTGTATATACGCGGAAATGTAGAGGATGGATTTGATGTCAAGGCGTCAGGAAATATCGACATCGGCGGAACTGTTGGAAAGTGCAATATAGAGGCTGATGGAGACATTATTATCCATCAAGGTGTGTTTGGTAAAAACGAAGGCTCTATAAAATGCGGAAAATCGCTTTGGGTGAAATTTGTGCAGGAAATGAAGATTGATGTTGAGGAAAATCTCATTGCAACGGATTCTCTCATGAACTGTGAAGTTTCGGCGATGAAGAATATCGTTGTGTACGGAAAAAAAGCGCAGATTACTGGTGGAAGCCTTTTTGCGACAGAGGAGATTTGTGCAAAGACAGTGGGTTCTCCTGGAGGCGGTGCGACAACAACGCTCACGGTGGGGGTGGATCCTCGTGCGAAAAAACGACTTGATGAACTTATGGAAAAACAAGGTGCTCTTGTAAAGGAGCTTGAAAAAATCGACCTTGACATAGGCTCTCTTGAAAATCAAAAGAAAATGCGTCGTTCTCTTCCCGAAGATAAAGAGGAAATTCTTCAAAAATTGACTTCTCGAAAAGGCGAGATTATTGAGGAGTCTAATAAAATGACCGCCGAAATAGACGAGCTGCAGGACCATTTGAGGGATTTGAAGGCGGTTGGAAAAGTCAAGGTTGAAGGAACAACATATCCTGGAACAAAGATATTTGTTCGCGATGTGCTTGATGAGATTCATGCGGAAGTAAAAAACTGCACGTTCTATTTTGAGGATTCTTTTGCAAAGCGCGCAAAATATGAACCGCCATCATTTGACTATTCGAAAGGTCCAGAGGGGTATAACTAGGATGTCGTTACAGCCAATTGACTTGCAGACAATGTATTCTCAAATCAACAATGTTGCAAAACATGCGGCGAATATCCAACAGGGCGCGCAATTGGCTGAAAATTTCCAGCAAATGCAATTTGTCCGTCAAGCGCAAGAGCAGTCGCAGTCTGTTCAAAAGACAAACGAACAAACCGAATTAGGGAATATCAATCAGGACGGACGGCAGTCCTCTGGAAACCAACAAAACCGTGATAAAAAAGAGCACCTTGAGAGTGAGGAGAACAAGAATGTGGAGTCTTCACGACCGAAAGAAGATTATTTGGGCCATCATATAGATATTTTGAGGTAGCAATGATTTTTTTTATCGCTCTTTTGTGCGCTTTTAATATTCTCTCATGGATTGTTTTCCTTCGAAAATTCAAAAATCTTTTTACAATTGATGATGTGATTTCCGAGGCAAAATCTGAAATAAATAAAATTGTCACTGATTTAAATAACAACGCCAGCCGGGACATAACAATACTTGATGACAAGCACTCGATGCTTGAGGCTGTTATAAAAGAAGCGGACAAACGCATTAGAATTCTTATGGATTTGGAAAAGCAGAATGCAGGCGTTGCGCGTCTTTCGGAAAAAGTTTCAGCTTCAAGAAATAACTCCGCTGCAAAAAGAGCTGCCAACGCCTACGGAAAAAACAAAACATCTTCAAAATCCTCAAAATATAATGAGGCTGATGCTGACCTGCGCTCTCTTGCGATAACTCAATCGGGCAGGGAGGAGATCGCTTCTCAAGGCACATTGTTTGATTCTCCCATAAACAATGCAGCTACAATGGACGCTCTTGACAACGGCTCTTCTTATGCGGAAGTGCCAGTTGTGCATGCCGATGCTTTTTATCCCGATGTTCCCGCTCTTGAGGGCAGCGGCAGGGATACGAAAAGCGTCTTGAAGGCTCGAATTGTTTCTCTTTTTCATTCAGGTTTGACGATAGAAGAAATTGCCCGTGAATTGTCTTGTGCTATTACAGAAGTGCAGCTTGTCCTTTCTTTGGCGGATTTAATGTAGCGATTTTTTTTACTTTTATGCTTTTTTTTGAATTTTGTGTTCTTTTTTAGTTGAAAAAACCGTTTTTTAGAATTATCATTAAATTATATTTTAAATGAAAACGACGCTTGTGGAGTTAAAAATGGATATTCAATTACAAGAATTAATCGACAAAATTAAAAAAGACGGTGTGGCTTCTGCTCAAAATCAAGCTGCTTCCATCGTAAAAGAGGCGGAGAAAAGGGCTTCTGAGATTGTCGATGAGGCAAAAAGACAGGCGGACGATTTGGTCAAAAACGCGAAGGCGGAGATTAGTCGTCTTGAAAAGGCAAGCGAGGATGCCCTTGCACAAAGCTCTCGAAATATGCTCTTGAGCTTTAGGGATGGACTTGTGCGTGAGTTGGATGCATTCTTGCAGTCAGAGTGTGCAAAGGCATATTCCGCAGAAACGCTGAAGTCTTTGGTTCAAGAAACAGTAAAGGCTTGGGCGAAGAACAGCGATGCTGCAACGCTGCAGGTTTTGCTTTCTGAAAAAGATTTGAAGTCTTTAGAAGGCGAGTTAAAGGCTGCGCTTAAAGCGGAGGTTTCAAATGGACTTGAAATCAAGGCTGACAAATCCTTGTCGTCTGGCTTTAGGATTGGTGTGAACAATGGCGCTGCATATTATGATTATTCAGCAGAATCCGTCGCAGACTTGTTTGCGGCATATTTGAATCCGCGTGTTGCTGAAATTATGAAGAACGCGGCGAAAGGGGCGAATTAGGTGGCGGCGCACTATTATCTTGTATCGCAGCTACCTGATATTTCAGCGAGCGGAGAAAAATCTACGCTGCCGATTACAGAAAAATATTATAGGGACTTGTGCTCTCGCTTTTTGGATGACGAATCCAAGAAAATTCTCGATACTCTTTCATTAACACCTCCAAAGAATGCTTATAAAACAGGTTCGACTTTTCTTGACAAGTGGTATGATGCAGAGCGTGCATTGCGCTATGCGTTGTGTCAGGTTCGCTCTCAAAAGATGAAAAAGGATTCAGGACCGATTCCAGTTTCTTGCACGCAGGATGTCATTCAAGCGGCGCGAACAGCCGTTGGAATGGACAGCCCTCTTTCCGCAGAACAATTTCTTTACGAATATAGATGTGGAGTGCTTGATTATATCAAGCCTTTAGACTCATTTTCTGTTGATGCGGTTTTCGCTTATGGCATTAGGTTGATGTTGCTTGAGAGAATGAAGAGGTTTGATAAGGAAAGAGGCACAGACTCTTATCACAAAATCTATGATACTATACTTGGAGAAACGGTATGACAGAGACAAAAGGAAAAGTGGTCGGCATCAATGGTAATATGGTCTCCGTTGAATTTGACGGAACTATTTCCATGAACGAGGTTGCCTATGTTGTTGTCGAAGGCACCAAGCTCAAGGGCGAAGTTATCCGTATTCGCGGAAACATTGCCCAGATGCAGATTTACGAAATGACACAGGGAATTAAGGCGGGAGACACTGTGGAATTCACAGGAAATTTGCTTTCTGCTTTGTTGGGACCAGGGTTGCTTGGTCAGATTTATGATGGATTGCAGAATCCTCTCCCTCTTGTTGCCGAGCAGGCAGGCTTCTTCCTCAAGAAAGGCGTTTACATTGACGCGCTTTCAAAAACTGAAAAATGGGATTGGACCCCATCAGTGAATGTGGGCGATACGGTGCAGAGAGGAGACAAGATTGGTTCTGTTCCTGAAGGTCCGTTCACCCATAAAATCTTGGTGCCGTTTGGAATGCTTGGCACATACAAAGTGAAGGAAGTGACTCCTGCGGGAAGCTACACAATCACCGACACGATGGCTGTTGTTGTCGATGAAAAAGGCAATGAATACAAACTGACAATGTGCTTTGAATGGCCAGTGAAGCGTGCGATTGACTGCTATGCGGAGCGGCTTGCGCCAACAGAAACAATGGTCACAAAAACTCGTCTTATTGATACATTCTTCCCCGTTGCAAAGGGCGGCACCTACTGTATTCCAGGACCATTCGGCGCGGGAAAAACCGTTATTCAGCACACGACAAGCCGCAATGCCGATGTTGACATTGTAATCATTGCGGCGTGTGGTGAGCGTGCTGGTGAAGTTGTCGAGACAATCAAGGAATTCCCGGAGTTGAAAGACCCTCGCACGGGAGAGAGCTTGATGAAGAGGACTATTATTATTTGTAACACTTCATCAATGCCTGTCGCTTCGAGAGAGGCTTCTGTGTACACATCTGTGACGCTCGCCGAATATTATCGCCAGATGGGGCTTCATGTTCTTTTGCTGGCGGATTCAACGAGCCGTTGGGCGCAGGCGCTTCGTGAAATGTCTGGGCGTTTGGAAGAGATTCCTGGCGAAGAGGCGTTCCCTGCGTATCTTGAGTCTTACATTGCGGCGTTCTATGAGCGTGCGGGATATGTTCGTCTTCGTGACGGCAGCTTTGGCTCCGTTACTATTGGAGGAACCGTTTCTCCTGCGGGCGGTAACTTTGAAGAGCCGGTAACTCAGGCAACGCTGAAGGTTGTGGGAGCATTCCACGGTCTTACTCGTGAGCGTTCTGATGCACGAAAATTCCCTTCTATCGACCCCATTGCGTCTTGGTCAAAGTACACGGGCGTTATCGTGGACGAAAAAGTTGCTTTCAGCCGCGACATTTATCGCCGTGGTGTTGAAGTGAATCAGATGATGAAGGTTGTTGGCGAGGAGGGAACTTCAACGGAAGACTTCATTTACTACATGAAGAGCGAATTCCTTGATTATGTGTATTTCCAACAGGATTCGTTTAATGAAGTTGACGCGGCGGTTACCGTTGAGAGACAGAATTATGTGTTCAATAAAGTGCTGAAAATTCTTGGCTCAGACTTTGAGTTGGCTGACAAAGATACGGCGCGAACATTCTTCAATCAGTTGAGACAGAGATTTAGGGACTGGAACTATGTTGTTTGGCAGTCAGATGAGTTTAAAGTTCACGAAAAAGAGATAGACGATTTGTATACCTCTAAAAACGGAACTCTTCAATCTGTGGCAGCTGCTCTGCTCAAAGGTGGTGAATAATGAATAAAGTGTATAGCAAAATTGACTCCATCGTTGGTAGTGTTATTACCGTAAAGGCTGACAATGTTGCGTATGGAGAGCTTGCTGAAATTGAAACCGTTTACGGAAAGTCGCTCGCCGAAGTGAATAAAATCGATGGCGACACCGTTTCACTTCAGGTTTTTGCGGGTGGGCGAGGGGTTTCTACGGGAGACCACATTCGTTTCTTAGGACATCAGATGGAGGTTAGTTTTAGCGATGATTTGTTAGGGCGAATTTTCGATGGTTCTGCAGAGCCACGCGACAATGGACCGGCTTTGACAGAAAATCTCACTGCAATTGGTGGACCTTCTGTAAATCCAACGAAGCGTATTATGGCGCGGCGAATGATTCGCACGGGTATTCCGATGATTGATATGTTCAATACCCTTGTTGTTTCACAGAAACTGCCGATTTTCTCGATTTCGGGAGAGCCATATAACCAGCTTCTCGCGCGTATTGCCATGCAGGCGGAAGTTGATGTGATTGTTCTTGGCGGTATGGGCTTGAAATATGACGATTACTTGTATTTTAAGAACACGCTTGAAAACGGCGGTGCGTTAAGCCGAACAGTGATGTTTATTCATACTGCGGCAGACCCGACCGTTGAATGTCAGAAAATTCCAGACCTCTCTCTTGCGGTCGCAGAGCAGTTTGCGTTGCAAGGTAAGGATGTGTTGGTTCTTCTTACTGATATGACGAACTTTGCTGACTCTATGAAGGAAATTGCAATTACACAGGAGCAGGTTCCATCTAACCGTGGTTATCCAGGAGATTTGTACAGCCAGTTGGCAAGCCGCTATGAAAAGGCTGTTGACTTTGCGGATGCAGGAAGTGTTACTGTTCTTGCGGTCACTACAATGCCTGGTGACGATGTTACACACCCAGTTCCAGATAACACAGGATATATCACTGAAGGACAGTATTATTTGAAGGGTGGAAGAATTGAGCCGTTTGGTTCTCTTTCTCGATTGAAGCAGAATGTAAATAATGCGACTCGTGATGACCACCGCGCTTTGATGGACGGTATGATTCGACTGTATGCCAACTACAAGGATACGCTTGAAAAGAAGTCTATGGGCTTTATGATGAGCGTGTGGGATGAAAAGTTGATGAAATACGGTGCGCTCTTTGAAAGCGAGATGATGGATCTTTCAAAGAACATTGCGCTTGAGGATGCCCTCGATTTGGGTTGGAAAATTCTAGCCACCTGTTTTGAAAAAGACGAAGTGGGAATTAAGACTGACCTTATTGAAAAACACTGGCCGAAAGTGGGCGAGGCATAATAGGGGTTCTGAATGGCGAAGATTAAGCTGACTAAAAATGAGCTGAAAAATCAAAAAGATTCTCTCAAAATGTATAAGAGGTATCTTCCGACTTTACAGCTTAAAAAACAGCAGCTCCAAACAGAAATTCGTACAATCGATGCAAAAGCACGAGAGGTTCGCGCAAAACGCGTTGCGCTGGAAAAGGAATTCGATGAATGGATTTCCGTATTTGGTGAGGCAGATGCGTTTAAACCTGATATGGTGACGGTTCGCAATATCAAAAAGGGATTTGGAAATATTGCGGGCGTAACCATTCCAATTTATGAGGGCGCGGATTTTTCTCGTGGCGACTACGACTTGTACGAAACTCCTTTATGGATTGACTTGGCTGCTGATAGAATGGAAAAGGCCTTGTCATTGGATTTGGAGGCGGATGTGCTTGATGAGCAGGTTCGCCTGCTTTCAAAGGAATTGCGCACGACAACACAACGCGTGAATCTTTTTGAAAAAGTGAAAATTCCAGAGACAAAGGCTAATATTAAGAAAATATCTGTTTATCTTGGCGATGAGCAGGTGGCGGCAGTTGTTCGCTCTAAAATCTCAAAGAAAAAGCTGCAGAATAACGCTGCGAAGGAGGCTTAAAACATGATTGTACCAATGAAAAAAGTCTCCATTGTTGTGTTAAGCAAAGAGAGAAAGGAAACGCTTGACACCTTAAAGAAAATTGGCGTTGTGCATCTTGAAGAACTTGAAGGAAGTGGCGAAACATTAGCGTCATTTAAAGAGGCTTCAAACAATGCGATGAACGCGGTTTCTATTTTGAGCGAAATGAAGCTTCCGAAAAAGCATGCACTTGCGGAAAAACTTCCCAATGAGAAAATCGCTGAAAAGTGTGCAAGTGTGATTGCGCTTTCGGAGCAAAAGAAGAAGCTGCTTGAGGAGATTGCCAACAATGCTGCGGAATTGGAACGCTTTTCTCTTTGGGGAGATGTTGCTCCTGAAGAATTTGCATATCTCAAGGAAAACGGCGTTTCTTTGCGGATGTTTGAAATTCCAGAGGATAAATACGCGCTTATTGATGACTCTGTTCAAACAATTGCTGTAAACCACGCAAAAAAAGCGGTGAGATTTGTATTGATAAATGGAGGCGATGAAAGGCCCGCGACTCTTCCTGCCGAGGCGTATGAAGTGAGCCTGCCGTCTCTTTCAACAGTGCAGATTGCAGAGGCTATAAAGCGCGCGAATAAGCAGATTGAGGAAATTGATGGAACACTTTTGCAAGAGGCGATTTATATAGATGCGATTGAATCATTTAAAAAGACTCTTGAAAGTGACATTCAATTTGAAACCGTTTATTCTGGCATGGGAAAGGAAACTTCAGGAAGTGAAACCGACCTTGCGTGGATTTCAGGCTTTGTTCCAATTGACAGTCTTGACGACCTGAAAAATGCGGCGAAGCAAAATGCATGGGCAGTGTCATACTGCGACCCTGATGAAGAGGACAATGTTCCTACAAAGTTGAAGAATAATAAGTTGGTTAGTTTGATTTATCCGCTGACTGACTTTTTGGGGACTGTTCCAGGGTATCATGAGTATGATATTTCGGGCTGGTTCTTGTTGTTCTTCACAATTTTCTTTGGAATGATTTTTGGAGACGGTGGCTATGGGCTTTTGGTGACGATTGCGGCGGTTATTATGCTCATAAAGGCGAAATCCGCTAAAAAATCGTCTCCATTTGCTGGTTTGATGCTCCTTTTGGGCGTTGCAACCGTTGTATGGGGTTGTGTGACATGCACTTGGTTTGGACTCACCCCTGATCAATTGCGCGGTATCGGGCTGGATTGGCTTGTGAATCTTTCTGTTCCGCCGATTTCAAATGCATATGCTGAAACAGCATGGCTTCCGTTCTGGACAACTGATGTTTCAAAAGGAACGCTGACAACTGCGCAGAATTTGCAGATTTTCTGCTTTACGCTTGCGTTTTTGCAGCTTTCCGTGGCGCATTTCAAAGGCATTGGGAGAAACATAAAGAGCCTTAAGGCGCTTGGTGAATTTGGTTCTCTTTTGCAGTTATGGGGGATGTTCTATGTTGTGCTTTCTATGGTGGTGAGCTCTTCGATATTTGCATTTGATGAAGTGATTTATGGCGTTCCAATCGGAAAGGTTTGTATTGGGCTTGTGGCGTTTGGATTTGTTTTGAGCTTTATCTTCAGCAATTACGAAGGTAGTATTGGCGCATCAATCCTTGAAAGCTGCAAGAACATTATTTCCGTTTTGTTGGGTGTTGTCAATGTGTTCAGTGACATTGTTTCATACATTCGTTTGTGGGCGGTTGGTCTTGCAGGCGCGGCAATTTCAGGCACAGTGAATGAGATGGCAGGTCCGCTTCTGGGGCATGCGATTTTGTTCATCGCTTTTGTGGTTCTGATTTTGTTCGGTCACGGATTGAATATGATATTGAACTTGCTTTCAGTCATTGTTCATGGCGTTCGCTTGAATACACTTGAATTTTCAACGCATTTGGGAATGTCTTGGTCTGGCTTTAAATATGCGCCGTTCAGAGAAAGCAAGTAGGCTTTTTCTGTGCAAAGAGGTCTCTTAAAAATGAAGGTTTAAAGAGAGCGTCGAAATGCCGCCACTCTCTTTAACTCGAGTTTTGTTCCAAAACTCGCTCATTTACTGCGATTTTTCACTTCGTTGCAAAATCGCATTTGCGACAGTTCCCGAATTTGACAATTCGCTCACTGTCGCAAAATAAGGAATATTTTTTGTGAAGCCTCAAATAAATAAAACTATTTCGCAAGGCTTTTGCGAAGAATAGGAGATTGTATGATAAAAGTCGTACAAATAGCACGGCTTTTATCAAGTATGTCTGCCGATTGGCAGGCAACACAAGTTTGCGTTGCAAACTTTATTATATATTTTGTGCGCGTCGCAACAAGGTGCTCAACGCGCACGCTAAAAAGTCATTCGTAATTTTGTGCTGGCAACGAAGTTTCTAGCCAAAATTGCCTTGATTTTTTGTAGGAGTCTATTATGAATTTTGGAATGTTAGGTGCTGCTGTTTGTATGGGAATTGCCGCTATTGGTTCTGCTATTGGTATTGGTATTGCGGGGCAGGGGGCAATTGGTGCTTGGAAACGATGCTATGTGAATAATAAGCCGGCTCCATTTATTCTTACTGTGTTTGCTGGTGCTCCTCTTACACAGACGATTTATGGCTTCCTTTTGATGCAGTCAATGAGCGCATCTACGAAAGATGCAGGATTCTTGCTTGGATTGGGAATTGCTTCAGGTCTTGCAATGTGTTTTTCTGCGATTGCACAGGGAAAAGCAGGCGCTGCTGGTTCTGACGCGCTTGGCGAGACAGGAAAAGGTTTTGCCCAATATATTATGGTTGTTGGTCTTTGCGAAACCGTTGCTCTTTTTGCGATGGTATTCTCAATGATTGTTTGCTAGGCAGACCACGAGACTTTTTTTCGGCGGATGATGAATTCAAGGTCTGCTTGCAGTTTTGCATTGCAAAACTGCAGAATGGATTTGCAGGTCGTTGAACACTCGTTGTATTGATTATTTGTTATCCATCGAAGTTCGTGTCGCTACGCTAAACAGTTTTGCTCTGCAAAAACTGCATAATGGAATTGGAAACTGCAGACCACGAGACTTTTTTTTCGGCGGATGATGAATTCAAGGTCTGCTTGCAGTTTTGCATTGCAAAACTGCAGAATGGATTTGCAGGTCGTTGAACACTCGTTGTATTGATTATTTGTTATCCATCGAAGTTCGTGTCGCTACGCTAAACAGTTTTGCTCTGCAAAAACTGCATAATGGAATTGGAAACTGCAGACCACGAGACTTTTTTTTCGGCGGATGATGAATTCAAGGTCTGCTTGCAGTTTTGCATTGCAAAACTGCAGAATGGATTTGCAGGTCGTTGAACACTCGTTGTATTGATTGGTTGTTATCCATCGAAGTTCGCGTCGCTGCGCTAAACAGTTTTTGCTCTGCAAAAACTGCATAATGGAATTGGAAACTGCAGACTGTAACGAAAAGCCTCCTTGAATAGGGGGCTTTTTTATGTTTTTGTTTTTTGCTATAATTATGTTTGTTATGAGGTATAAAATGCGATTCGCAACTGTTTTTAAAGCTTTCATTATCGGTGCAGCGTTGGTTTCTTTTTTTATTTCTTGCAAGGATTCTGATTCATCTCCATCTTCTTCTTATGAGGAGGAAAATTATGATGAGCCTGACAATACAATAGCAGTGGCTAAAGTGACTGCAAAAGCGGATATAGAAAAGATTTCTATGTTTGAAATGGTTGAAGTTGTAAAGGCAGGAGAAACTGCTGCTGTGGAATGTGGCGATGGGAATTGGAATGGGTTTTATGCTGGAAACTTGGCATCGCAAAAAGGCGTTTTTATTGCTAAAAAAGATGAAGAAGGTAACGCAATTGAAGGAACAGTTGAGCTAAGCGCATATTCCATTGGGAAATATGAAGTGACTCAGGAACTGTATGGCGCGGTGATGGGAAAAATTCCGAGTTATTGCAGGGCAAATCCACGCTATCCGCTTCTTGATGGTGAAAAGGAGTCTATCGCACAAGAAACATATACAGGAGAGGCTGAAAAACATCGCTCTGTAGAACATGTTTCTTGGTATGATGCGGTGGCGTTTTGCAACGAATTGACAAAAATTATGATGAGCGAGAGTGATTGCGTTTATTATTATAGTGCAAAAGATGATAAGGGCACTGTCACAGGCGAAACTGTTTATTCAGTTGACGATGCAAATGCGGGAAGAGCAGTCACTTGGAATAATGAAAAAAAAGGCTACAGGCTTCCGACAGAGGCGGAGTGGGAATTTGCCGCCCGTGGAGGAGATGTTGCGAAAGATGTTTTCAAATATGCGTATGCTGGTGGAAAATCGGAAAAAGACCCTGTGAGTTTTGGCAAAACATCTTCTGATACGGCATTAGATAATTACGGTTGGTATAAATATAATCTTTTGGGAACGACTTCCGAAGAACGAGTGGAAGCAACAGCAAAAGGCTATGGCACTCATGTGGTTGGAAAAAAGACGGCGAATTTACTCGGAATTTTTGACATGAGCGGAAATGTTCGTGAGTGGTGCTATGATATATATGCTCCTGACCCGACTGTGAATGATGCAGAGTATGCAAAAAAGGATGCGGCTGGAAATGTTGAGGAAGGCTTTTTTGTAAATCCTCGAGGCGCATCTTCTGGTTCTCAAAGAGTGTGCCGTGGCGGCAGTTGGATGACAGAATCCTCTGTTTGCTCCGTCGCTTATCGGGCGAGTTATCCACCGCGTAAGGCGATTTCTTCAATAGGTTTTAGATTGGCACAGTCGTTGCAAGATGAGAGGGGATGATGGTGGCACGAGAAGTTTTTGTTGGCGGGCAAGGAGGAACAAAGCGTCTTGCAATTGGTGGAGATGCGCCTGTTTCCATTCAGACAATGTGGAAGGAGGGAATCGCTGGCATTGTGGATGACAACGCCGCGCTTGACACGCTTCTTGAAAAAATCGAAAATCTTTCGGCGTTAGGCTGTGATGTGCTTCGATTTGCTGTTCCCGATGAAAAGAGTGCGCAATCCCTTTTGAAAATTGCCGCCCACACAAAAATGCCGCTTGTGGCGGACATACATTTTGACTATCGGCTTGCACTTGCCTGTTTGAACGGAAATGTTGCCGCAATACGAATCAATCCTGGAAATATCGGACGACGCGAACATATTGAAAAAGTGGTGAATGCGTGCAAGGAAAAAAGTGTGGCAATTCGGATTGGCGTGAATTCAGGGAGCTTGCCAAAAGATTTGCTTTCCCAAGTGGCTGACAATACCATTTCCAGAGCCGATGCTCTTTGCAAGGCGGCGTTGCGTGAGGTTTCTGTTTTTGACGAGCTGCATTTTGACCAAGTTGTGGTGAGTATGAAGGCTTCAAGCGTTCAGGAAACAATAGAAGCAAACGAAGCGTTTTCTAAACAGTCGGATATTCCGCTCCACATCGGGGTGACGGAGGCGGGGCCTTTGATTGCAGGTATTGTAAAGTCAACGCTTGCCTTTAGCGCGCTTTTAAAGAACGGCATTGGCTCTACCATTCGAGTGAGCCTTTCTTCATCTTCTGAAAATGAAGTTATCGCTGGGCGAGAAATTCTGCATGAGTGTGGATTGCGGAAAGGCGGTGTCACCATCGTGTCTTGCCCACGCTGCGGACGTGAAGGGTTTGATGTTCACTCATTTGTTGAGCGATGGAATGCACGGCTTCTTTCACTGAAAAAGGATATCACGGTCGCCGTTATGGGATGCATCGTGAACGGACCTGGAGAGGGGCGGCATGCGGACCTAGGCATTGCAGGGGCAGGGAACAAGGCGATTATCTTTAAAAAAGGCGAAATAATCCGAACAATTGAGGCAAAAGATGCCGATAAAGTGTTTGAGGAAGAATTGAATTCTATTTAATTTATGATGAATTGTAATAAAAACACTGTTTTTTGTCTGTTTTTTTTAATTATTGCGAGCGTCTCTCTGTTTTCTCGTGCGCTTGAGCGACCTGATTATGTGAAAAATGAAAAGCGTATTTTTTTCGAGGCGCAAGAGGAATTCGACAGGCATAATTATGGCGATTCTTTAAGCCTTTTAGAGCAGGCGAAAAAAGTGCGTAGAAATAAAATCGCTTGGGAAATTTATACGCTTGAGAACTCTTTGAAGCCTGCAGAGGTGAAGCGGGTGGGGAACAATTTGAACGATATCCTTCGTGTTTTGCAAGATAGACAGGATTATGATGCAATAGAGATAATACACCGCTACGCTGAATTTTATGGACTTGAGACATTCGATTATTCTGCGCCGAAGCTGCTTGAATTTATTCGCGGTCGAAGTTATTTTCCAGAGGCGGATTATCTTTCGGGGCAGATTTACAAAATTGAAGGTGAGTATGAAGTTGCAAAAAAATTATTTTTGCAAGCGTATGAAAGGCGTTCAATACTTGATGTGCCGGAGATGGAATTTGACATTCTGTATTCTTTGAGCGATATAAGCCTTACGATGAAAGAGTATGACAAGTATGAGGAATTTTTAGTTGCCATTGTTTCTTCGGATAGATTTTACAATGACAAGGCTCTTTTGCGTTCTATGATGAGAACGATAAGTTCAACCGATGCAGATGGAATGGAGCGATTCTTTAAAATGTATAGAGCCAATGATTATAAAGTGATGAGCGCGTATTTTTATCTTTCTGAATTCTATCAGCAGAGAAATGAAAAAAAACGCTCCTTGGATGTTGCTGCATTGGGTGTTTTGACTGCCGTTTCAAAAATATATAGTGCGCTTTCAAAAAGAAATCCAGAATGTTCTTATACGAATTTGGCGGATTTTCTTGATGAGGCGGCTTTGTATGAAGATATTGTGCTTTGGGGGCAGACAACGGGCGTATGGAAGGGCTTCAATGACTTTGCTGAAAGCGCATATAACAATGGCTGCGAAACATTTGCAATGAAATTATATGAAGTTTTAAAAGACCACAGCCCTGAATATTATTGGAAGACCGACGCTTCAATCCGCTATAATACCATTGTGGAAAAAGCGAATAATTGAGGAGAGTTTAATTTCTTGCCAATTTTGGCAATCAATGTATTTAAACACAGAGTATCTGGGAGAGGTGAGGGGGCTTCTGCGAAGCACGTCTTAGTATTGCAGTCCGATTCCGATTGAAATTTCATACCAATGGCTGTCACGCCATTCTTGGTTGAATAATTTTTTTACGCCAGGAACCTTCTGCGCCAAGTCGAATCCAACGCTTCCTCGTATTTGAATTCCGCGCCATTTGAGGGGGTACACAATAAGTTCTAGGCCACCTGTCAAAAATGCATCCTTTATCGAAAATACGGTGTCGTTGGCGCGGTTTTGTGAAAGGGCGAAGTCTATAAATGGAGAGACTTGCACTTCCATATTAAAGTATCGCATAAACTTTATTTTCTTTATGCCTGGTATTCTGTCCCAATAAATTCTGAAAAGGCGGATGGGCATGTCAAGGCTTATTACGATTGCTCCGGATGATTCACATTCCTTGAGCATTCTTATTTCTGCGTCATCGGATTCATAATAGGCGTCATCACGCACTCCTCGCAAGTGGTCTCCAAATGTGTTTGTGTCGTTGAGGCAGGCGAATGCAAAGAGGTCTGCGCAAAGACCAACATATTTGAATGCATGGTATAATTTTAATTCTCCAGAAAGAGAGGGGGAAATCTTTTCCTTTTGAATGTTATAGCATAATTCTTCGGAAATAGATGCGTCTATTCCCTGCCTGAAATTCTCTCTCCAATTTATGCGCGATGTGTAAAGGCTGTGACCGATTGAGAATGCAGGACCGAGTAAGTCTGTGTTTTTGTCTGAAATGCCATCAAAATCCCAATAATAGTCAATGTTTATATATGGCTTGTAGTAGATTTTTCCCCAGTTAGGCACATCCTGTAAAACCAGTGGGATGGAAAAATTGAAATTCTCCTTAAAATAAGTGCCGTCTCCATAATGAACGAGAGTGCCGTTTATGTCTTCATCCTCATAGTCCAAATCCCTGATGAACGACTGGTAGAATTGGAAGTCCAATGAAAATCTTTTAAACGGAAGCGAGCATTCAAGACCTGCTTTCACATCCCATTCTGGCGTCTTGTCTCCGAATGTGTAAGAGAAGCCGATTGCTGTTGCAAATTTAGAATCAAACAGCCCCATTTTAAAAGGTATGTCAAAATCTATATCAAAACCAAGTTTGACATCCGCTTTGTCGTCTTCGGAGTCCTGTTCTACCGCAAAATTTATGTCAGACGTCATTTTTTCCATTGTGCCAAGAAAATTAGTGTCCGTTAATTTTAATTTAAATTCAAATCCATTGTTTGAGTCATACTTTGGATAGGGAGCGCCAATAAGGTGAAAGGCGTCTTTTGTGGAGACTTCAAGGTGCACTAAATAATGTGAATCTGATTCTGCGCTTTCATTGGGTTCTGTCGATTCGGATTGCTCTGGTGTTTTTGATTCCGTTTGTGTTTCATTTGTTTCAGAGGCATTTTCTTTTTCAAGTGAAAAATCAACGGTGATAATTTCAAAATTCCGTGTGTTTTCTAGTCGCTGCTTGAAATCATCGATATAGTTTATTAAATCATTTTCATTGGTAAAGATATGGTCTTTGTCTATTTCTACTTGTTGTTCAAGCGCGTATTGTCTTGTTTTCCCTGTTATATTATAGTTCACATCGGAAATTTGATAGGTGTCTGCAAACATAAAGGCTTGGATTAATAATGTGATAGAGAGGAGTAGAGCGATTTTTTTCATCAGTATGCACCTTTACCTTTTAAAACCACCCATACAGTTTTTATTAAAATCCAAATATCAAGCCATACAGACCAGTTTTGTATATAATACATATCAAGATTTATTCGTTCTTCATATCCTGTGTCGCTTCTGCCTGAAATTTGCCACATGCCGGAAAGCCCTGGGGTTACAGAAAGAATATAGTCTTTGTTTACACCGTACTTTTCTATTTCTTCGCGAGTGACCGGGCGTGGACCTACGAGAGTCATACTGCCGCAAAAGACATTGAAAAGCTGTGGCAATTCATCAAGACTCGTTTTTCGCAAGAAGCTTCCGAGTTTTGTGATTCTTGGGTCGTCCGTGAATTTTCTGTCTCTTTCCCATTCTTCGCGACGAATGGAATCTTCTGCTAATATTTTTTCAAGCATTTCCTGCGAATTGTTATACATTGAGCGGAATTTCCAGCATTTTATTTCGCGCCCATCTTTGCCAACTCTTTTATGTCCAAAGAAAACGGGACCAGGAGATGTCGTTTTTACGAGGATAGAAATGATGAGCATAATTGGTATTAAAAGCGGCAGTGCAATAAATATGATTGCTAAATCAAGCAGCCGCTTTAAAAATAAATTTGTTTTTCGGGTAAGATTGTGGGTTGATGAAAATCCGATGATTCCCCCCAAGTCTCGAAGCTGTACATTTCCTGAAAAATAGTTGTTCTTTGAAATATATATTGTGTAGCGGTAAAAGGTGCTTATCCGTTTGTTGTTCCCTTTGAAGTCGCATATAATCGCAACTTTTATATTCAACTGTTTTATCGCCAAAAGGATTTCGTCCGAATCTGGAAAAAGGGGAATCCCATTAAATGTTGAGGGCTCTGTGCTTTCGCTATTTATGATTACAACAGGTTTGTAGCCCAAACTTTTCTGCCTTGTCAAACGAGAAATAACTTCGTCTCCACTTGAACCAGTGCAATAAATGGCTACGGGAACACCCCAAAAACTTAATTTTCCAAAGATATGTCTTGCAATTTCTCTTGAAGCTGGCATAGCTATTGTGGTGACGATTATTGCCAAGAGGAACGCACATAATATGCCTTTGTTTTCGGAGTCGCGCACAATGCTATAGGTGAATGAAAAGAGGCTGCTTTTTTCTTGGAGAGCGATACTAATTCCTATTCCACATATACAAAGCGTTGTGCAAGTGAATAATTTTCGCACTTCATCAGCAGGCGAAATCATAATTGCAGGATACAGCCCTACAATATAGTAGACTATTATTATTATTGGAAAATAGTAGCTGTATGAGATGAACGAACGAAAATTTATGAGAGATGGCATGATAAGATTTGTAATGAAAAATGAAAATCCCATAGAAAGAAACAGGGCAATAAAATCAGTGAGCATTATCATAATGCCAGACAAAAAAGAGCTTGTTCTTTTTTGAGAGATTTTAGTGAAATATTCTATAAAATCTTCGGTTGTCATATAATTCATTTTACTTAAAAACCGTGTTAATGTCTATAAAAGCACTTTATTTTAACAGGTTTTTAAAATTGCAAGAAGTTTTGTGCGTCCCTTGACTAGGTATTTGATTCGGTTCTGATATGGAAATCTGTACAAGGATACGGACAAAAAGTGATTTCCGCGCGCATGGCGTGTGCAAGGCGATATATTGAAATATTCATTGATTTTTAGTATAGTGAAATCCATTGTTTTTGAAGTTTCTACAAAAGGATTGTGTATGAAAAGAAGTGTTTTTTTTGGTATGTTTTTTATTTTTGTTGGGGTGCTTTTTGCCCAGACAAACACAACGGTTAATGTGAACGATGAGATTTACTCTATTCTTTCAAACGCTGAAGAAAGGGGGCTTTGTACAACGCTTTCTCGGATTCGCCCGTATACTGAAAAATACATATTGACAAAACTTGATGAGATTCTTGAGAATCTAGTTGCTCTTGATGGGGGCGCGCAGAAGGTAGATTCGTCTGAAAATGACGGAAGCAAAATCTTTGTCGAAAACAAGGCTGCTGCCGAAACTGACGGCGCGATTTCAGAGGGGGCTTCTGGCGAGATGAATGTGGAGGAGGGACAGATAGAGTCCGCCGCCGAAAATGCAGAAAATGAAAACAAGGAAAAGAAAGGTGTAAAGGGAACATATAAGAGGACTTCCGAATACACATTGATTTTACATGAGAAAGAGCGCTTTACTCACAAAAAGGGATTTGATGTCCGCCATCTTTCCTATAGGATTGAGGGGGGTAAGGAAAAATTTCCTCTTTCGTTTGAGGTCGGGGATTCAATTACCGGTCTTGTCTCAGGCGGTGTCTACTCGGGGGCGGACAGTTCTGTTGGCTATGAGCTTTTTGACAACTTGAATTTTTATGGCGACTTGGGAAAAAACATTTCGTACTATGCGTCTGTGTATTTTGGGCTTACTTTGATGCCGCTTCAAGAGATGGGGACATATGATGTGGGATATTGGTGGTACGATGAAGATGATGAAAACCAAAAATACGATACTTCCTCTCCTGATTATGCCACTGCTAAAAAAACAAGAACGGTAAAAACATTTAGAAATCGTTCCGTTATTCCCTATGCCTATTCTAAATACTGGGACGGAAATATTTTTTATCTTTCAAACATGGCGGCGAATGGAACGGAAGGATGGCCGGTGGTCAATAGCATGGGCTTTGGAATGTTTGCCGAGCTTCACGCATCATTTTTAGACAATAGAATTGAAGTGGGGGTTGCAAGAATGAGACGGGAATGGGCCGCGATGGATGATGGAGCAAGCCTTGTTTTAAATGCTTCCGCCCGTCCTTTTATAGGAGTCGACCTTTATGTCCATCCTTTTAAATTTCTTTCACTTTCTGCGGTGACGGGCATTTTGGAGGCTCCGAATCAAGATTATATGAATGCCGATGCATGGAGAGATGATGATTTCTATCATTTTCAAAATGCCTTTACACTTGTAGAGCTTGATTTGGACTTTAAGTATGTTCACTTTGACTTTGGCTCTTCTGTTGTGTGGCCGAAGCGCCTTGACCTTGGGTATATGTTTCCGCTGATTGACCGTGTTATTTATCAGGACAATATTGGAGACTTTGATAATCTTGCGCTTTTTGCGAATTTGAAGCTTCGCTACCCAGGGCTGGGAAGCATTTGGGCCTCTGCTTATGTTGATGAAATTCCATCTTCAAATCCACTGACTGTTTTAAAAAATATGTTTGAAATGGATAGATTTATGTTTGCGTTCCAGTTGGGTGCAAAAGCAAACATCCCCTTTGTGCCGTTTGGAACACTTTCTTTCCGCTATACGAAGGTCGAACCGTATTGTTATACCCATCAAGCAATAAATTATACTCCGTGGTATAGCGACTACATAGCTGAGTCCTATACAAACAATGGAGAGTCCTTAGGGTACTATCTTCCGCCGAATTCCGATGAATTCCACATAAAATTTCAGATGCGACCGTCTCCATTTTCTTTAGCGGCTTTGCAATACCAACTTGTGCGGCATGGAGCGGACTATGGCTCGCGGCAGGTTGATGGGAGTTCCTTGAATTCGGAGCTTCCACCGAGTGGACGGGATAATATTAAGAAGTATTTTTTGAGGGATGGAGCGTATGAGTGGACGCATATTGTTTCTTTGCATGGCTCTTATGATTTCAAGCAATTTAAAGCGCCGATTGTCTTGAACTGCTCGCTTGGCTTTGTGTATTCATCATTTACCGATACAGATTCTGCGCTCGGAGCGAAGGGAGACTATCACAAAATAGATACAGAGGAATACTCTGTTGTGAAAGGCTTCGTGGCTTCTCTCGGATTTACTATTTTTGGAAGATAGTTGAGATTTTCTCAAAATAGCACTTTTTGATTTTTGAGAAATTTACTCGAGATGTATTTGTGGGAAATGGCAGCAACTCTTTATTTTGCGTGCATTTTCCGATGAGGCTCTCACAAAAACAGCCATATTTTGGGAGAGCCTGAATCTACTGTTTTAAATGCTCCAACATACATCGCGCGGTTTTTTCAAAGTTGTATTTTTGCGGAATGTTTTCTGGCGGTGGAAAGTTCCATGTGTCCATCACTTTTTCCGCAAGGTCATTGGAATCTCCTGAAGTAAAGAATGTGACGGGGAAGCCGTCATAAATTTCATGAAAAACTTCAATGTCAGAGATGACAGCATTCGTGCCGCAGGCGAGCGCTTCCAGTGGAGGGCGGCCAAATCCCTCATACAGAGATGGTTGGACTAAAATGCGTGATGAGGCGAGCAGTTTTTTTAGACTTTCGTTCTCAATAAATCCTGTAAATTCGATTGCATTGTTTGTGCGTGCATTTATCTCATCGATTTTCGCCGCGATTGAAGAGTCTTGCGTTCGAAAATTGTCTTGAGAGCCAACAATCAGGAGAGTCGCCCCTGTCTTTTCATAAATTTTGGGGAAGGCATCAAGAAGAATGGAAAGACCTTTGTGCTTTTTTATGTTTCCAATGAAAATAATCGAGCTTGTTTTTTGAATGTGCGAACTGTCAAAATGCAAAAGATATTCAGGCAGCGCGTTATGAACAACAAAAATCGGTTTTTTACAGTGGAGTGTTTCTATAATTCTTTTTTTGCTGAATTCCGATACGGTGAAAAGCGCGCGGGATTTTTTTACTGCCCGTTTATAGAACATCATTCGTGCGAATGTGCCAATTTTTCCCGCAAGTTCTGGCATATCCAAAAAGACGACATCGTGAATGGTAGAAAACACAGGGATTTTTATGCCGTTTGGAATATTGCAATAGGGAGTGAAGTATACATCGCATTTGTTTATTTCTTTGAGCAGGGAGCGGGGAAAGCGGACGATTTCCTTGATGCTGAATGGTTTTACATCACATGGAATTTCGTTTGTGCCAAATAAAAACAATTCGTTCTCACTTTTTTTAAGATAGGGGAGAATTCCGTCAAGGAACGCTCCTATTCCGCTTTTTCCGCTCATTCTGCAATCAATTGCGATTTTCATTTATAGACTCCCATTTTTTATATTCGATTTTGTGTAATACAAACCTAAAGTCACGCCCACAAATCAACAGAACTGTGTAGACATATCGGGGGGTGTGCCTTTTACTTTTTCAATTGTCCTGTCAATTGCGGCCTTGAAGTCTCTGATAAATCGCTCTCGGCTGAAGGAGGCTGCATGTCGCAGGATTTCATCTTTCTTGAAGGCATTTGATTTTTCAAGCTCCTCAAAATGTTCTATCGCGGAGACAACGCTTTCTGTTTCTTGCTTTTCAAAAAAGACCCCTGTTTTTCCGTTAACAATGGTTTCAAGAGCACCACCTTTTCCATACGCAATAACTGGTCTTCCGCACGCCTGGCATTCCAGTGGGGTAAGTCCAAAATCTTCCTCTGCGCAGAAAATCAAGGCTTTGCATTTTCGCAAATGAGAGCGCACTTCCTCATCAGGTAGATGCCCTGCAAAAATTATATCCTTTGAATTGCCGCTCAGTTTCTGTAGATTTTTTAACTCGCTTCCAGAGCCGATGACAATGAGTCTCCTGTTGAGTTTTTTACATGCGGAAACGGCAAGGTCAACCCGTTTGTATGTTACCAGTCTTGAGAACGCGACATAATAGTCTGAAACTTCATCACTGTCATCGGGAAAAAAACGCTCTGTGTTTACGGGGGAATAAATGACTTTTGCATCAATATTCCAGAATTTTTTTATTCTTCGCGCTATATATTTTGAGTTTGCGATGACGGTATCAATTCGTTGGCTTGAGATATAGTCCCATTGCCGAAGAGCGAGCATCCATTTATTCATAAAAAATCTCGTGAGGAAACCGCTTCTGTTTTTGTAGTCAAAAAACAAGTCCCATGCGTAGCGCATTGGCGTGTGAATGTATGCGATTTGAGGAACTGAGGGAGGTGTTATAACGCCTTTCGCGCATGAGGAGGAGGAGCAAATCACAAGGTCATAACTGGAGAAGTCAAATGATTCAAATGCGCTTGGCATGAATTTGAGAAGTTTTGTGTATAGTTTTGCGCCAAAAGGGATTTTTTGAAGTTTTGTCGTAAATACCTTGTTGTTCTCAAAATGTCCCTTCATTCTTTTTTTGTCATGGACAAGTGTGTAAATGTCAGCGTTGGGAAACATGGATAAAACCAGCTCCACCCAGGTTTCCGCTCCTCCATAGTTTGTAAGCCAGTCATGGACAATCGCGACTTTCATATATCACTTCCTCCGTTCTGTATAGTCTGTATAGCGTTGTAAATTCTCATCGCCGTGTTTTTCAGTGTGAATTTTTCAAGGATTGCGTTTGGGGAAGCGACTTGTGTTTTTAAAAGCGCATCCAAATCTACATTAGGTTCGTTCGGGTCGATATAGTAGGCGGCATCTCCGTAAATTTCAGGAAGACAAGAGGTGTTTGAAATGATTATTTTTGCGCCACATGAAAGAGCTTCAAGGGGCGGAAGTCCGAATCCTTCAAAATAAGAAGGGAGAATAAATGCCTTGCAGGATTGCATCAGAGCCTTTACCTGTGCATCGGTTAGGTAGCCTGTCATAATGACATTCTCTAATGTTTTGAGTTTTTCAAGTTCTGGAGGGACTACGGAGGGAAGCGGTTTTCCCGAAATAACAAAAAGTTCTTTCGGATAGAGTTCTGCGTGCCTTGCAATCCACTTGAGGTTTTTTCTTACAGAAAGGCTTCCCAGTGTAAAATAAAATTTCCTTTCCTTTATTTTGGGGCGAGCCATAAAAATTGAATTATCGATGGCGGTCTGATTTAGGGCTGATACCCCGGAGTAGACAACTTTTATTTTTTCAGGATTGATTTTATATGAGTCAACGATAGTTTTTTTTGTGTATTCAGAGACGGTAAATATAATCCTTGCTTTTTTTGCGATTCGTTTATACATCGTTTCAGAATACAGGCGAATCAACTTGTCGCGAAATGAAGATTTCAAATCATCTTTATACAGATGGGCGTAAATGTCGTGGATGAATTCAAAGCCTGGAGAAAAATAGGGGCAGCTGTTTGAAAAATCAAGAGGAATGCGATGTTTTTTTAAAACATACTTTTGAAAGTCTATTTGGTTCCATTTTGGAAAGAAATGCGCCTCGACATCAAGGGGTACAATTTTTATATTCCTTAAATTTGGAAGATTTGTGGCGTTCTTCGGGACAACAAGTTCCGCCTGGTTTGGAGAAAATTTCTCGTCAAGGTAGTTTGTCACTTCAATGGCAAGGCGTTCTATTCCTGTGAGGTTATGACACCAAGCCTCTCCATTTATCGCGATTATTTTATTTTTCATTCAGTATTCTCCTGATAACAAGTTTACGACGCAAACTTTTGGTGTCTGCCAATCGGCAGGCATACTTGCTCAACATCCCGCTATTTGTGCGACTTTCAGCATATCTTCTCCACTGCTTGAAGCAAATTCAAATCCTTGCTCAATTGGAAGGATTTCTTGCATCCCGCGTTTCTTCCACATTCTGCGTCGCGCGTGCTGTCTCCAATCATATAGGATTCGCTCAAGTCTATGTTGAAATCCTTTGCCGCCTTTAATAGCATTCCTGGTTTTGGTTTTCGACACTCGCAATCACACTTGTATTCAATTCGCTCTCCGTCAAATCCTTTGTCTGTATGGTGGGGGCAAAAATAAATCGCATCGATAAATGCGCCTTGTTTTCCCAGTTCCGTTTCTAACTTTTTGTGAATTTCCTGCAAGTCTTCAAATGTTGCGTCTCCGCGTGCGATGATGGGCTGATTTGTCACGACAATCGCAAGATACCCCGCTTTGTTCGCTCGTTTTACCGCCTCGGCGGCACCGTTGGAAAGCTCGAAGTCCTCGACTCTTGTGATAAATCCATTTTTCTTGTTTAGTGTGCCATCACGGTCAAAAAAAATCGCCTTTTGCTTTTGGCTCAAATTTCTCGCATGCACTTTTCCAGAGAGGATGTCGCTTTCCGTTTCATAAAAGCGGTCGGGTGTTCCCATGTCCTTTATGTATTCGCTTGTGTCGTATGCGTAAATTCTCCCGCTGGCTATAGTGGGCTTTAAAACATCGCGGTCAAGGTCTATTTTTTCTGTGTCGTTTCCAATTTGTTGTTTCGCCATTTTTAACAATTCAGGAGAAATGATTTCTATTCCTGCGTTCGTGCGGTTTTTGTAGAATGCGCGTTCGTCTTCCTTCGCAAGCCACTTTATTACGCGGTGCGTTTCGACTGGCAGACCGCCTTTTTTTTGAGGGGGGAGCGTTTCTGTCACTAAAAGAGACGAGTCGTAGGGATGCCCATTTGGATGCGACATAAGGGAAGCGTAGGCATTGTGGGCGCGATGAAATGTTATAAATCGGTTGAAGTCGATGTCAAAAATAATGTCGCCACATAAAAGCAGGAAGTCATCGGTGATTTTTCCGCTTTCAAGCATTTTAAAGAGTGCGCCCGCAGTTCCAAGTGGTTTTTCCTCGACAAAATACTGTATAGAAACGCCGAATTCCTCTCCGTTCTTAAAATAGTCTTGAATTACAGACCCTAAATGTCCAATTACAAGCGTGATTTCTGTAATTCCGCATACCTTGAGGTTTTCAATTTGATATTGCAGAATCGGTTTTCCGCAAATTTCAATCATCGGCTTGGGAATGTCGCTTCGCACACTGCTAATCCTTGTTCCCTTTCCACCTGCCATAATTATCGCTTTCATACCATACCAAGTAATAATGAATAATTTATAATGAATATTATTACTTGCCTCCGTTTTTTAGTTTTGATTTTTTTGTTTTGATTATGCTTGTCAACAATTTTTGTAGTTCCACGGATTCTTCTTTTAAGTCTGAAATCTGATTTGCTGATACAAAATTGCTTTCTTCCAATAATTCAAGCCAATATTCACTTTCACACGCCTCTTTTAAAGAGATGCTTAATTTGTGAACGAAGTCAGCGCCACTTTGAGCATAAATCGATTCTCTAATATTTGCTCCAACACTCGTTCCACTTCGTAATAATTGCTTGCTTAAAACATACTCTTTTTTTTCTTTCTTCAAATATGTATATAATTTTATAACACGAAGTGCAAAATCTTTACTTTTTATTATGATGGCACTATCAGATTTCATCATCTCAAATTTGCCTATCCCCAACAATCTATTACTTATTAATTTTCCATTCTTATTTATTAATTATTCTTTAAAGAACTGTTCTTCAATTTGCAGGCAGAGCGCATGGTAGATAGGGAGATGAAGCTCTTGAATCTTGAATGTTTCATTTTCTGGCGCGACAATTGAAATGTCACAGATGTTTTTTAGCTTTCCTCCATCTTTTCCGAGTAGCCCGATTGTTTTGAGTCCCTTTGCCCTTGCGACAACCGCCGCATAAATCACATCCTTTGAGTTTCCACTTGTAGAGATTCCCAAGAACACATCTTCCGCTTTGCCATATCCCATAACTTGCTGTGCGAACATCACATTTCCGTCCACATCGTTTAAACTGGCGGTCATGAGCGCGTTTTGATTGCAGAGAGAAATCGCCGGTAGCGAGCCTTGAAGCTTGTCCGAGAGATATTCGCCTGTCGCCCTGTCGATCGTCGCGATTTTTTCCAAGAGTGATTTTTCAGGAATTCGTTTTTTTACGAATGACTTTAAAAGCTCTCCGCATATATGGTCACTGTCCGCGCAAGACCCTCCGTTCCCGCAGACAAGTAGTTTTCCACCTAGCTCATACGATGCTTTCAATGCCTCAAATGCCACTCTAATGTCCTGTTCACACGGTTTTAGAATGGGATACCGATTAATCAATTCTTTTATATACATACCGAACCTCCAGATTTTTTTTTCTCTTTTTTAGGAGAGCCTCATTTATCAAACTCTTCTGCTTGATAATATATCACTTTAGTGCCTTCATTTTCAAATTTAAATGGAACAAAAAGCTGTTCTTCAAGCGCGTTTTTTACTGCCTGTTGTTTTTCAAGAGGAACATAGAAAAGCAAGAAACCTCCGCCACCTGCGCCAAGCAATTTTCCTCCGAGCGCGCCAGCCTGTATTGCTTTGTCATATTGCTCATCGATTGAGCCAGTTGAAATTCCGCTTGAAATTCCGCGCTTTAACTTCCATGTGTAGTCAAGGAGTTTCCCAAATTCATCTAAAGATGTGCTTTCATCAACCAAGACTTTTTCTGCCTCATCGACCAAACTGTACATTTCAAGCAGTTCGTTTGTTTTGTCCTTCATTGACTTTTCAGTGCCCTTTTGAATGTCAGAGGAAAAACGCGAGAATCCCGTGAAAAAAAGCATCAGATGGTCGTTCAACTTCTCTTTGCGTTTTGGCGAGATGATAACAGGTTTTACAGAATAGCCGTCCCTGGAAAAATCGATGCGGTTAAATCCACCGAACGAGGCCGCGATTTGATCTTGAATGCCGCCAGCCTCCCCGCATAAAACGCGCTCTAGATAAATTGCGTCGTCTGCAAGCTGTCTTTTATCCGCGTATTTTCCCTTGAGCGCATAGAATGCCTCAATCATACCAACTGCGAAACTTGAGGATGTGCCAAGTCCGCTCCTGGCGGGCAGGTCACTTTCGTACATCATTCTGATTTCATCCATTTTTAGCCATTTCATTGCGTTTCGTATTGCAGGATGTTGAATTTCATCGATGGAATTAACCTTCTCTTCCTTTGAGTAGGTGAGGTGCGTTTTGTAGTTAAAAAAACGCGGGAGATGGCGCACTGTTACATAGCAGTATTTGTCGAATGTTGTGGAAATAACCGCTCCCCCATGTTCATTGTAAAACCCTGAAAAATCGGTGCCGCCGCCAAAAAACGACATCCTAAATGGGGTTTGTGTGATTATCATTTTCTAACACTCCTAAAGTCTCTTGTTTTTTTATCATAAAGTCAACGACCCGCTCTCCAGCCTCACCGATAAACTGCCACGCCTCTTCTTTTGCGTTCTTCCGTGCGTCCGCCAAATCCTTGTTGTCGCTTATTTCTTGAATCACTTCTTTTATATTCGCGAATTGCTCTTCCTTTAGTTCAATGCCAAATTTCTTGACTGCCTCAAACTGCCATAAATGCGTTCCGCCATCGGCCAAGTCATACGCATCGTAGGGGCGCAAATCAAGGTTCGCATTCACATACAGAACGGGCTTGTCAAAAAGAAATGTGTAGTCAAAAATAATTCCTGAGAAGTCCGAAATCATAATGTCAGACTTGGACATTGAAATGATATTGTCGCTTTCATAATCCCAAATAATGGTGCCGTTGTCTTTGTAGCGCTCCTCAAGCTTCTTTAGCATTTCCGCCTCTGATTTTTTTGACTGCGGGTGAGGGCGGATTATAATGTTCCAGCCGGTGGTCAAAAGAGGGTCGATGAGCTTTTCGCCGTATTTTGAAAGCAGCGCATCCTTTCCCCACGAGGGAGAAACAAGCACGGTAAACGGATGGTTTTCCTCTTTTGGGAGTAATGCGATTTTTTGTTTCAGCGTGTCAAGGTACGGGCAGCCAACGGTAACCAGTTCTTTTTCAGAGACACCTCGTTGTTTTTCCAAAATTTGTATGTCCTTCTTTTGATAATCACCTGTGAGCAAACATGAGTCAAAATAGTCAAGCCCAAAAAGACGATACATAGTGGCATCACTTGCCATGTGGAGAATGTGCATATAGTGTTTTACATCCTTGCTTCTCTTCCATTGATAGACCTCCAGTCCTGGAGTTGTGGCAAGGACAATGTCCGCGGAGAGCAAATTGAGGCGGGCGAACGCCCTGTTTCCTTCTCCAATGTACTCCGCTTTTACGAATTGATAGCCGCTTCCAAAAACTGCGTCTTGTTTGTCTGATGTGAAATAGGTGACTTCAATGTGGTGGCGTTCAAACGCATCAAGAATAGGTTTGAACAAATTCCAATATTGCCGTCCCTCATTGTAAATGACATATTTTTTGCGTCCCTCTTTGACCGCCTCGCGAGCCTTTTTCCCTGAAAAAATCAACTGAATTTTCAAGTACGCCGCTCGTGCAAGGAAAAAGAGCGTCGCCGCGATTCCAATAAATACGGAAAAGAGCATTGAACCTGTGCCGGGATCGATATATAGTAGATTGTGCATCATACAATTTCCTCCAAATATTAACAGTAAAAAGTAAGCTTTTCTACTTTAAAATAGTCTTTCCATTCAGAACAAATATAGAAAAATTGGGCAGAAATTAAGTCCATAAATTCATTTAATTTCGACTCAGGAATTTTCAATTTATTATTGGCAAGAATACATCCACCGCTTTTGGTTAACCAAAATTTTGTTCCGTTTACAGTTGGTTTTCCTTGGGCAATATGAACATGAACTGGTTCATTTCCATCATTTGCCCAAAAGTAAAATACATAACCAGAGGCTTTAAATAAACTAGGCAAGTTTTAATCCTCCTGTTGCGGCATATTTATAAAAGAGATGTGCGTTTGTATGTAAGAACTCGGTGAAAAAATCAATCTCTTTATTTGAAAATCCTTCAATGGTGAGCCAAGTGTAGTCTGGAAGTCTCGCCCGTGCAACTTTAAAACCCCCTTCAATTGGCTTTTCAAAATTCACTTCAATAGCGTCTTTTTCATTGTATGTGAAAATATGTGAGTGCGTTACCATTGTTTCATCATTGAATGTAATGTATGGATACATCATAGTTTTATTCTCCATTGCTCTCGTTTTGAATCTCTTTCGTCCAGTTGTTTGAGTCAAAAATGTTGTCTTTGACGCGATACCATTCATCGTTTTTTGTGGTGAATATATATTTGCTTGTTGTGTGATGAGGCATGAATATATTGCTCACGCAAACCAATGCACCATCCTTTTTTGTCTCATTTGAAATTGGTTTTTGCGTGAATGGATTTGTTGGATTTTCTATAATGTCCTTTGTAAGCAAGTAGGCGCAGTCGGCATTTGTCATAAATTCATCGTTTGTTTTTAACTGTCCTTTTTCTCCAAAATCTTTTACCATCAAGAGCGGATGAAATTTCTCAGGATTTATTTCAGCAATGTTCCAATCGTCATAGTCAATCGGTTTCCCTCCCGAGCCATGGTCTGCTGCAATGACAATCCTGCAATTATCATAAACGCCTTCTTTTTGCAAAAGCGCGAACCATTCGCCAATTCGTTTCATCGCTCCAGTCATTCCATGAAAACTTGTATCGTCTTTGTACGGCGAATTTCCAAAATTGGTTACTTCTGAAACAGGAATGTAATCGGGAGCCTGTAGGAAAAGCGATTCGTGTGTCGTGTTGTTTGTCAAGTTTATATAGGCGTTTTCTGTTTTACTGTCAAAATCTGTAAATTCTGGCAAATATTCGAGTACAGAATAGCTCGACAAAAATTTATCAAAATCAGAATTTGTGGCGTTTGTAGACCAATACACGCCTTCGTTATAAAACGCTGGGCGCAATGCCAATGGAGAAAGCCTGAATAGTCCGTACCATAACATATTTCTTTTGAGCGTGTCGCTGGTTACGGTAATCTTTGCGGTTTCCTTGTGCTCCCTGTACCATTTGTCAAGATACACTTTCTCTGTTTTATAGGCGTTGATTTTGTCATAGCCATCATAGATTGAAAGGTCGGGAATCCAACTGTAGTTCGCCCATGAGGGGTCTGTTGTGGTCGCGCTGAAATTTGTCGCCTGCTCGCTGAAAATTCTTGGAATGAGCAAGAGAGATTGATTTTGTTTTTCAATGAGAGTCACATCTTTTCTTTTATTTATCGCTTCTGGAGTGTATTCATATCCTCCAAAACAGGCAGGAGAGCCTAAAAGCGTGTGGGCGTTGAAAGAAACCGTGTTTTTATAAAGCGTGAAGCCATCAAACTGTTTATAGAGCTCGGGGCATTCTTCAAAAATCGGCTCAAGGTATTTGTTTTGTGCCCTGTCAAGATAAATAAAGAGCACATTTTTCCCTGTTTTTGAGAAATGAAAGATTTTTGGAATTTCATTTCCATTTTCTGCATCGTTTTGGGTGAGCTTTACATATTCGTTGTAGCCTTTTCGAATTGTTCTTGCATTGACCATTGAAACGCACAGAATGCTTATTGCGCAGATTCCCGCTGTATATGAAAGAATTGTTGGCGTTTTGCCATTGATGGAAAGCAAGAATGCGACCAACACGAAAAGTGCAATCATGACCACAAGGTTTAAGGCAATCATTTTTAGAGACGAATCAACATTAGGCACATCGGTAAAAACGAGCAGTGTGGAAAGCGTTCCATAGTCGCCTTGAAACAAAAAAGCATTCACGAGCGAGCATATCAAAATGGCAAAAAATCCGAAACTCAGAAGCGTTTGAATGCGTTCATGAAACAAAAAGTAAATTAAGCACGGCCAAATGACACAAAGTCCTATTGATTGTATGAATGTGTTGTTCACAAAAAACATCGGGCTCTTATAGCCGTCAATTCCTGAAAATTCCATAGGAGATGACGAAATTAAAAGCGTTGGAATTAAGCGTCCGAGCAAGAGGCAAATTGAAATAAGGGAAAGCAAGAAAAGTGAGGTGCGTTTTTTAAAGTCATTGCGGAGAGAGGCGAAAACGCTGTCAATCAAAAAATTTGCAAGCTTCACTAAAAGAGGAGCAAAGTAGATGACTGAAAAACAAACGGAAACAAGAATTGCTCTTTTTGGATTTAATTTACCAGTAAAAAGCCAGATAATGAGCGCGGTAATAGCGATGCAAGAGAGTATATACAGAGTCTTTACAGGATTTTTTAATTTGTAGAAAATATTCTTTACGAGGCTGAATATATTGTTCATCGTCCAATATATGACAAGTCCGCTTGGCGAATTATACAGAATCGCCAAAAAAACCAATGCAAGGCCATAAATTTGAATCTTATCGCGCGCGCCCAGTCCTTTTGTGTAGATTGCGCCTGAAATGATGTTTATCGCCGTCATTAAAAGAGGCAGGATGTTTATATTGAAATTTCCAATCGAAAAAATTGCATCTGGCGCACCTAAATCCTTGATGAATAAAAACGATGCGCCTTGTAATGCGCTCATATTTGAAAGACAGGTATACGCCGCTGTAAAAAAGGGGATCTGTATTAAAAGCCCAAAGGCAGAACGAAGCGACATAATCGGGTGATAGTGTTGCTGCCTGTAATATGTTTGCAGAATCATATACTGCTCGTTTCCGTGGAAAACCGCTTTGATTTTGTCGATGGCGGGTTTCATTTGCTTTTGTTTGTCGCGTTCAAGTTGCATCCAGTGTTCTGCGACTATATAGAGCGGTAATGTTAAGAAAGAGACCGCAAGACTCACTCCTACGAGGGAAAGCGGTGTTGAGTCAAAAAGCTTGTCGCAAAAGCTAAAAACCAATTCAATTATTTGTGTTAAAGGATAAATTATCGTTAAATAGAAAATGTTGCCCATAAATATGATTATAGCGTATTTATAGGGGGCGTTCAATTGGGTGTGGCAATTGGGCGAGGAAAAGTCTATAGTTCAAGGCTAGATGATAGACCTCGCCCTCACGTTTTGCTTGTTGAATCTTTTTGCAGTTCTCGCCTTGTGAAAACTGCAAGGCGAACTTTTATCAACAAACGCTGGTGTATGCACTAGTGTTCGCCCTTGCTCGGCTTAACGCAAAACTTGTGAGATGAATTCATCGCGACTGAAAAGATACAGGGCGGAAGATGCATGAATTTTTAAGTGATAATTTCTCGGCTTCCGCCTCCAGTTTTTGTTTGCAACAAAAACTGGAGGCGGATAGAATCATGGGCAAAGCACATATTTCCAGGATTGCTTCGTAATCGCACTATCAACACACGCCAATGGAGTGCATATATTCCTCAAGGACGACTACAAATTCCTCCATCTCATGGGGCTTGATGTCGCCCATATTCGCAATTCTAAAGGTGTCGATGTTTCCAAGCTTCCCTGGATAAATGGTAAAGCCTTTTGAACGCGCAAAATCGTGCAGGGCGTTGAAATTGTAGAGGGGTGTCTCAGGAATTAAGATTGCGGTGATAAAATGCGATTGGTTCTTGCGGTCTACCA
>X363_Desmarests_Spiny_Pocket_Mouse__coassemble_239_pt1 | contig 40274 bp, 20 predicted proteins | sample X363_Desmarests_Spiny_Pocket_Mouse__metabat2_high_PE_007 | metagenome-assembled genome bin X363_Desmarests_Spiny_Pocket_Mouse | reverse complement strand
AGGTCGCCTCGCAGTTTTTTGCTTACGCAAAAAACTGTACATAACTTTCGTTCAAAGGTAGGGCGCAACGAAGTGCGACCGCAGGGGGAGACTTCCCTCCTCCTGAAAATTGATTTCCTTGTTTCCACCATATTGTCATTTTCTGTGATTTACTATATAGTAAAACCATAAACAATGGCGTTTGACAAAAGGGCGAAATGTGCCTTTTTTGTTAAACGCCTTTTTTATTTTTGTGGGTATAAGTCGGGCAGCCTAAGAATTGCTTTCGTAATTTATGGATAGACCAGATTTTCAGTTTTTTCGTGCATACGGAAAAACTGAAAGACGAACTTTTACCAGCAATAGAGGGTGAAGAAACAAGTGTTCGCCCTTACACAGGAGATGTATATGGGAAAAAACGATGGATTTTTAGTGTATGATAGAATTGAAGACAGTTGGACAAGTCCAAACGAGCGAATACAAAATTTCAACGAATTTCACAATCACCTTGATGACGAGGAGCGCAGAAAGCAGGCTTCTCGTTGTATGAACTGTGGCGTGCCGATGTGCCAGAGCGCAATCAGGCTTTCGGGAATGGTTACGGGGTGTCCTCTTCACAATTTTATTCCCGAATGGAACGATGCGCTTTATAAAAAGCAATACGATATGGCGGCGTGGCGGCTTTTAAAGACATCAAGTTTTCCTGAATTTACAGGAAGGGTTTGTCCTGCGCTTTGTGAAAAGGCGTGCAACTGTGGAAATGCGGGTGATGGCGTTGCAAATGGCAATGCCGTTACCATACATGAAAATGAACTGTATATAATTGAACATGCTTTTGCGTCTGGCTATATGAAGCCGCAAATCCCAAAAGTGAGAAGCGGAAAGAAAGTCGCGGTTATCGGTTCTGGACCTGCGGGGCTTGCGGTGGCAGATTTGCTGAATCGTCGGGGGCACGCTGTGACGGTGTATGAACGAGATGACAGGATAGGTGGTCTTTTGATGTATGGAATTCCAAATATGAAGCTTGACAAAAAAATTGTGGACCGCCGCATTGAGCTTATGAAAGCGGAGGGGGTGACCTTTATTACAAATGCCGATGTGGGACGAACTATTGACGCGGACAAAATACTTTCAGAGTTTGATGCGCTTGCGTTGTGTTGTGGTGCGAAACAGGCGAGAAAACTAAATGTTGCGAATGAAGATGCAGAAGGGGTTTTGTTGGCAGTGGATTTTTTAAAGAGCGTCACAAAGTCTTTAATTAATTCAAACTTGACAGATGGACAGTTTTTTGACCCAAAGGGAAAACATGTTGTCGTTGTTGGCGGAGGGGACACAGGAAATGATTGCACAGGAACATGCGTGAGGCTTGGAGCGGCGAGTGTGACTGCTCTTGAGATGATGCCTTCTCCTCCAGCGGAGCGTCAAGCAAATAATCCGTGGCCACAGTGGCCGAAAGTCCTCAAAACGGATTATGGTCAGCAAGAGGTGATTGCAACGGAGGGGCACGATCCACGAGTGTATCAGACAACGATTAAGGAAATCCACACAAATGAGGGAAAAGTGTGCGGAATAAAAACCGTGCAAGTGGAATTTAAAAATGTTGACGGACAGAGAAAATTATGCGAAATTGAGGGGAGTGAAAAAGAGATACCTGCGGATTTGATTTTGATTGCGGCAGGTTTTTTGGGAGCGGAAGAGTATACGGCGAAGGCGTTTGGAGCAAATTTGACTCCAAGAAATGTAGTGGCGACAGCAAAGAGCGATACATACATAACAAGCGCGGCGAAAGTATTTGTTGCGGGAGATATGCATCGCGGTCAATCCCTTGTTGTGTGGGCAATCGCCGAAGGGCGGGAATGTGCGCGAGAAATCGATGAATACTTGATGGGGTATACAAATCTTTAAGGCTAAATAGGAACAAAAATGGCAGATGAAACGATGAAAAGTGCATCAGATGATGTTTTTATGCGTCGGGCGATAGAGCTTGCTCGGCGAGGAGAAGGAAAGGTCAATCCAAATCCGCTCGTTGGTGCGGTTATCGAAAAAGACGGCGTGATTTTAGGCGAGGGCTTTCATGAAAAATACGGGGGGCTGCACGCGGAGCGGCAGGCGATAAAAGATGCGCTTGAAAAAGGAAACGATGTTTCAGACGCGACTCTTTTTGTGACGCTCGAGCCATGCTGCCATTTTGGAAAACAGCCTCCGTGTACACAAGCAATTGTAGACGCAAAAATCAAGCGAGTTGTGGTAGGCTCGCGAGATCCCAATCCGCTTGTGGCAGGAAAGGGAAGCGATTTTTTGCGGGAGAACGGCGTTCTTGTTGACGAAGATTTTTTGCGTGATGAATGCGATGCATTGAATTCAATCTTTTTCCATTATATAACAACAGGAACGCCTTATATTGCGCTCAAATACGCGATGACAGCGGATGGAAAAATCGCTGCGAAAAACGCTCCTTCAAAATGGATAACTGGGGAGCGCGCGCGGAATTTTGTTCATGCTTTGCGAAACCGTTACTCGGCGATTATGGTTGGCATTGGAACGGTGCTTGCGGACGACCCGTTATTAACCTGCCGCCTGCCTCACTCCTCGAATCCACTCCGAATAATCTTGGATTCATCTCTCAGAATTCCAATGGAAAGCCAGATTGTAAAAACTGCGAAAGATGTTCCCACGATGATTGTGTGTGCAAGCCTTCTTGAAACGCAAAAAGAGAAAAAAGACGCCCTTGAGGCGGCAGGTGCGGAAGTGGTTTTTCTTTTTGATGAAAACAAAAGCACTAGCGTTGACATCGCCACTTTATTTAGATTGCTTGGAGAAAGAAAAATAGACAGCGTTCTTGTTGAGGGCGGAGCGGAGATAAATTGCAGCGTCTTGGAGACTGGTTTTGTAAATCATATCTATTCGTTTGTTGGAGGCAAAATTTTTGGAAGCGGAAAAAGCCCCGTTGAAGGAGCATGCGCTGCCTTTGTGAAGGGCGCATATAATTTACATCTAAAATCTGTCTCTCAATTTGACGATGACGCATTGATGGAGTGGGATGTTATAGAGCCCTGATTTTGAGTTTTTGTAAAAACTACAAAACAAAACATTCTTCCAGTTGCAGTGAGAAAGGGCGAACTTTAAATGTTAAAAGGTGATGAAAAGACTCGTGTTCGCCCTTGCGCCTTCGCGAATGTTTTTTGCATAATATTACAAAAGTCGACATTCATACTATATCAATATCCATCGCTCATCGCACGGTTGTTGTCTTTTATGCACAGCTCATCGTAAACCAAACTGCGTTTTCTCAAATCTTGCTTCAATGCGTCAGGGAACGGCATATTTCTCCAGAAAATTCCACGCACATCTTTATCAAGCCGTTGCACTCCTTCCGACTCTTTTGTCATCCACAACACATAGTCTTCTATAAAGAACGCCTTCAAATCGCCCTTTAGCTTTAGATGGTCGATGTGCTGATAATATTGCCCCGTAAGTCCCTCTTCCATCCAATAATAGGAGGCTTTTTCTTTGGCGACTTGCCACCGCAAGTCTGCAACGGCGGTGAGAATTGCAACTTTCAAATCGCGTGGATACATCGGCACGACAATTCTTCCCCGACTCGTGACGCGGTTGTAACGGTCAAATGGCTCCCAGCAAAATCCACGGTCTCCATATGTCGGAATCAAAAGCACATACGGAACAATTCTGTTCGCCACATTTTTATGGATGCGACAAAACGCGCCAGGGTCTACAGACTCAATCCATCGTAAAATTTCTATGACATTTTCGCGTGTGCCTGTACCTCGCTCTGTGCAATGAAAAAATTCCCTGGTGAAAATAGGAAACTGATTCCCTTGTCTTCCAACGGTCATTTTTGCCATTTGGCGAATTGTTTCAAATTCAATATTCACTGCGTTTGTGTCTGCGGAAACAGGAGGAGCAGAGGCGGAGGCGGTTTCAAGCTTGTCTTCCATACTGTTGAATGTGCCACGGGCATCCTGAAACTCGCTCAAACAACGCGACAGCTCCTTGTTGTTTTTTGAAAGTTTATGTACTCTGTCGACAATATCGGACAGCAATTTCACCTGTCCCTCCGTATATGGATTTGTATGTGGATCGCAGCCATAAATGGGAGTGTGCTGCGTTAATTCTTCAACTTTTTCTTTTAAGTCAGACTCAAGAGAAGCCCGCTCTCGTTCTTTCATAGACAAAAGATTCTCCGCGCTCTGCAATTTTCCCGAATTTTTTGACTGAATTTGTTGCATGCGGGATTGTTCAAGTCTCGCGGACTCTTCAGGATTCGCGGCCTTTGAGGCGGTTCGTTTTTCATCAGTCATAGAATTAGTCATTCTACCAGAGGCAATTTCGCCAAACCATTCGTCGGTGTACAAAACGGGCTCTTGCATTTTATTTTCGATAAAAACTTTGGAAAAAAAATCCTTTTGTTCTGGACGAAACAATGAGGGAAGCAAAACGCCAAATCGACACATCATACGCTTTGGCATTGGAAGATTCACATCGCCCATTTTCGGCGCCATCCCTCGAAGCAGCTCCCAATACGCCGAAACAATATTCTGTCTGTACACGGTTCTATCTTTTGGGTCTTTGCATGTTAAATATTTTGAAAGAACTTGATGGACGCGTTGTGAAGACGCATTTTCATTCATAAGGGCGGTTTTGTAATATGCTTTGTCATCAAACACTTGTGAGGGCGTGTCGTTCAAAAGCGTTTCGATTTTATCAAACTCTTGCAGACTTAAGTCAACAGTATGTATTGATTTCTTTTTTTTGTTGAAGTTCTGAGACTGTGGATTGGATTTTTCCGTTCCAGTCAAATTCTCGTTTGGCGTTCCTGCTGGCTTCGCCGCTGGAGTTGTATCTTCAACTATATTGTCGAATTCCGAAATATCAACGCTTTCCTCAGAAAAACTGCCCATTGTTTACCTCATTATTATAATGGAATCATTATATCATATAGTAGTATGAATGTCGACTTTCAAAAACTAAAAAGGCGTTCTGCTCGTTGCAGTGAAGAGCAAAAAGTATGCCCTGCGACTGGCAGAATGTTTGTTTTAGTGTTTATAAAACTCAAAATTAAGCCTACTATTTTTTACTGATAATTGCCGATAATTGAAAGTGAAAATTTGTCAATTGAAAAATAATGGTGTAAAATAAAATAGTGCATAAAAATCAAATTGGCGTATTGGGTAGGGGATTAGGAGTGTTTATGAGTCAAGGAAAAGGAATTAAAAATGTCATTTTAAAGGTTCTTTGCTCTCTTTTATTCTTACAAGTTGTTTTTGCACATGGGGCAAAAGATATTGATGAAAAAACTGCTGAAAATATGGAAAGTTGGCAGGAGACCTTTGATCTTTCAAGTAAGAAAAAAGGCAAATTCAATATAATGATTACTGCCCATGATCTTGGAGGCAATACCATGGTTGAGGGACCGCATAATATTTGGTTGGATCCTCTTTCAGATCTTCCTATTTGCGGCATCACAAATCCAGTGCTTGATATGCGGGTTGCAGGCAATCTTAATATTGTCGGCACTTGTATTGATGATGATGGCGTTCAGTTTGTCGAATTGATTCTTGATGGGGATGAGGCTAATCCTATCCGTGCTTTCGGAAAAGAATTTTGGTCATATTATTATAATACAACAGAGCTCGCAGAGGGTATGCACACAATCAAGGCTGTTGGAACTGATATAAATGGATTGAAAGGAAATCCTGTTACTGTCACTTGGAATCTTGACAGACGCGCTCCTATTAGTGAAGTTAAAAATTATGATATGGGAGCGCTTCTTTCTGGGAAGACTAAATTTACTGGTGTAGTGACAGATGGAAACGGCATTAAAAAACTTGAGTATTCTGTGGACAATGGAAATGTGTTCACTGAATTAAAGCTTTCGGGGAAAAAAGAGGAGCCCGAAAAAACATTTGTCATTCCAATTGATACAACAAAATTTGAAGACGGACCGAATGTTGTGTGGATTAAGGCGTTGGATAATGCTGGCACTGAAGGTCTGTATTCGTTTTTGTATTTTGTTGACAACACACGACCTGTAGTAAAAATCATAACCCCCGAAGAAAAAGAGGTGAAATACGGGAAATTCGCTGTTACTGGTTCTGTGACTGATGCGCTCGAAATCGTCGATTTGACATGGCAGTTTGGAAGCGAGACAGGAAAGTTTGATATTATTCCAGGAAATCCATATTGGGGAATTGTTTTTAATACAATTGGTTCAAGCGGCAAGTCAAGAAAATTTACTGTTACCGCAACAGACAGGGCGGGCAATGTTACTTCTGTTTCGCGTACAATCCCATTGGATCAAATGTTGGACAAGCCGACTGTTGATATTACCTATCCAAAGCCCGAAACATTGATAGGCTCTGATGACAAGCTGTATGTGCGTGGAATCGCAAAAGATGCAGAGGGAATTCAATCTATAAAATACAAGCTTGATGCGGGGGAATGGCTTACAGCGGAGTCAAAGGGCGTTTTCTCTGTTGATATAATGAACGGCTCGGATTTAACTTCTGGAAATCATACAATCACTGTTGCTGCAATTGATAAAAATGGAGTTGAAGGTGACAAGAGCAGTGTGACTTTTGCCGCCCTTGGTCCGATTCCAACATTCTCTGAAGCGAAAATTGGAAAGGAGACTGTTTACGACGGAATTTCAGTTCATCCTGAAACAGAGTCTGCTTTTACGGTGACGGCATCAAGCGGACTTGGTCTTGATTCACTTTCCGTTGAGTTGCGATGGGGTGCAAACGGAGTGAAAACATTTGACTATACCCCGAATGGGGCAACCTCTCAAGTGATTTCTATTCCCCTTGGCTCAGAGGGGCCGAAAGGCGTTGTGAAAATTTATATCACTGCCACTGACAAAGTGGGTCGCTCTAAAAATTACAAGGCGCTTGTCTATGTTGTAAACACTTCTGAAGTGAAAGCAGTTGAATCCGCCGTTGTGTTTGATGACAGTGTGGTCGGCGAAGATGGTGTTATTGTGAACAATGAAGAATTCCCTGTGACGGGATATTTTATTGGTGGAAATGCAAAGGGTGTTTCCATTGTTCCGCCGACTCCATTTGCACAGGCAGAACTAAAAGGAAACTTGATAACCATTATTCCTGGAAAGGCGTTGGGCGTTTCAGAGCCTGTTGTGGTGCGCGTTGTTACCGACCAGGGCATATTCTTTGATTCGAAACCGTTGATTTTTAAGAATGATGCCCCTTCTCCGCAGGTTGTGTTCAATGCAGGGTTGCCCACAAAAAGCACGATTGACAGACCAGAAGACGAAATAACTATTTCAGGAAACATCGTTTGTGAAAGTGGAATCAGTAAGGTCGGTTACCGGGTGTTTTCGTCTCGCGCCACTATTGTTCCTGGTACGGGAAATGTAGTTACGGGAATGGGAGAGCTTTTAAAGTCCAACATGACAGAGCTTCCTGTTTCAGATATATTTTCGATTCCCTTTAATGCAGCAAAATTGGAGGCAGGGCTTTATATTATAGAGGTTGTGGCTGAAAGTGTTTGCGGAAAGACATTCGGCAATGCGATTTGTGTTTCCACTATTCCTGTGTTAGAGGAGCTTCCCAATGGAAAAATGCCTTCACCGAAAAACCCGATGATTGTGTGGGTAGAGGGCGAAAATCTGTATTTTGCCGCGGCATATCAAGGCGGTGCGCTTGATTCTAGTTTTGGCGCAATCTATAAAAAGGATATGGTTGGTGGTGTGAATCAAATTGCAAAAACAGTGACTGACTATAACAACAATAAAAAAGCGACTTCTAAAATCAAGGTTACGAAAGATTTTTCACTGCAGGCGCATTTTGCAACCATTGGTGATGAAAAATATTCCAGTGGAATGCCTGTTGTGCTTGCCAAAGGAGAGGCTTCAAAAATAACTGCTTGTATTGACACAGAGGCATCTCTTTCGTCTCTTTCTTATAAAATTACTGGTGAAGAGACCCCCGGTGGAAAAGACATGACCGGAAGCGTAAAGGCGACAAAATCCCCTGAGGTGGAAAACAGATGGGTTGCGGAAATACCGATTGCGAATCTTCCCGCCCGTATGAATAAAATCACTGTTTCAATAAAGCTGGGAAACGACACTTATGATTTAGTCGGTTCGTTTGAAGTCGTGCGTCCCTATGATGCTGCGAACACAGATGATGAGCGCAAAGTGTATCCTCTGTCATCCGCGGATGTGTTCTATGACAAGGCGACTTCAAGTTATATAGTGCCAGCGGGTGCAACATTTAATTTCTATGCAAATGTTCCTGCAATTGACGATGTGTCATTGATAAATTCAACAGGGGAGACTTCTGGATTCTCTATAAAGAGAAAGGATAAAAATGTCATTCTAACATTGTCTAAAGATGGGTATTTTCAGGATGTGCAGTTGCGTATAAAAGATATAAACGGCATTTCATATAATTCACCTGCGTTAAACTTCATTGTGGATTCGGGCGCGCCGGAACTGGTGATTTCAACTCCTAAGAACGAGCAGTGGGTGAAAAATATGGTTCGTATAACAGGTACAATAGTCGATTCTTCAGGCATAAAGTCAGGGGAATATTCCATTGATGGTGGAGAGACATGGAATTCTTTGTCGGTTTCAAAGACATCGGGTTCGGAAGGTGCTGTGTTCTACGCAAATGCAGATATTTCTAGTTTGGAAGAGGGGCTTGTAGAAATTGATGTGCGCGTGTTTGATACAGCATCAAATGTTGCGTATGAGCATATTTCTGTGCAAAAAGATGTAACGCCTCCTGCAGTTGAAGTGATAATGCCAACGGATGATGCCACTGTCAACGGCATAAACCTGATAGGATTTAAAATGTATGACGATGGAAGTTTGGGAAGAATGACTTATATTGCTCCTCCTGCTGAAAAAACTTCCGGCGGAAAAGTCAGTGTGGACATTGATAATTATGTTTTGACCCATATTGGAACTTCAGACAAGCCGATAGATGATACAATGTCGTTTGAATTTGCCGATGCGGCTGGAAATGTTACGACTATAGAGTCGTGGAATTTTATGATTGACAGGGAGTCTGATTTACCTGTTGCGGAAATTCATATCCCTATTGAAGAGGAGGTTATCACTCGTGACTTTACGATTTCTGGCGTCATTTACGATGATGATGGACCTTCCGAAGTTTATTGGAGAATAGACAATAATCCATACAAACTCGTTACTGCTCCAGAAGGAGAGCCGATTGTCACCTATGATGAGGCGGGCAATGAGAAGGGGTCTGTTCCTGACTATAAGAGAACGAGTTATGCGATTCCAATTGACTTCAGCACGCTTACCGATAATGAGCATATCATTTCAATCTATGCAGTTGACTGCAACGGTGTCAAGGGTGAGCCAACAGAAAGAAAGATTAGGGTTTCAACGGAAGAGCCAAAGGGCGTGGTGTTTAGTCCTGACAACAACACGACTGTTCGAGGTGAAGTGACGGTAAAAGGTGTTGCGTCTGATAAAAATGGAATTGAAAAGGTCTTGATTTCTCTTGACAATGGAAATTCATATAACAATACCGTTGGACAGGAATCCTGGTCATACACATTTGACACTCGTGCAATTCCAAACGGCACAAATGTTATATTTATAAAGGTGTTCGACAAATATGGAATACAAGCGTTGTATTCGAGCCTTATAAACATAGACAATGAGGCTCCTGAAATGATACTGGACTTCCCGCTTGACTCCACAAGCACTGCAGGACCGCTTTTTTTCAGTGGATACGCGTTTGATAATGTGGCGATAGAAAAAATGTTTGTGACAATTCGAAGCCTTGATGGTCATAATATTCCAAAAAAGATGCAGAAGATTAATTTCGACCTTGGGCGAATTATCGCGACTACTATTGATATGACTGAGCTTGAGAACGGTTCATATAATGTGGAGTTGATTGCGCTTGACAAGGCAGGAAATGAAACGCACTTGAGCCGAAATATATTCCTTGACAAAACAAAGCCGCTTGCTACTGTTGACTTGCTTTATCCTTTGAATGGAGAGCATAAACAAGGATATTTCAATATCTACGGTCAGGTTAATTCCGACAAACCGATAGAATCGCTCGCGCTTTATATAAATGATACATTTGTTCGGGATGCAACGCCTCTTCCAACAAATTACTTCAAGTTTGAAATCAAGCCGGATGATATTTCTGAAGGAGTGAGCGAGTATAGAGTTGATGCGCGGCTTGAGGGTGGAACGGTTATTCGTTCGCGTGTTCAAACGGTGGAGTACACATCTATTGGTCCATGGGTTAAGATAGACAATTTCTCTTACGGAGATTTTGCGATTGAACGGCCGTTTATCAAGGGAACGGCGGGCTATCAAACTGATTCTGAGGAGCTGATTACCTCCAAGTTGAAAAACGCCCCAAAAGAGCTTAAAGAGGCTGTGGCGAAAAAGAAAGTTCAAAAAGTTGAAATTAGCTTTGATAACGGAAAGACTTTCAAACAGGTTTCAAAGCATGAGCAGTGGATGTATCGCGTTGAAAACAAGGATATACCAGAGGGCTATCATTTTATGCTTGTTCGTGCTACAATGCGAAATGGAGAGACGGCAATTGAACGCGTCATCATTCAAGTTGACAACACTGCTCCGATGATTCGTTTGATTGCGCCGCAAGTGGGAGGTCGCTATAACCAAGAGCTTTTGTTCAGTGGAATTTCAAGTGATAATGTTGGATTGAAAAATGTTACACTTGCCTTGAGGAAGGGAGACAAGGCTTCTTATGAAGTTCCAAAGTTTATTCAGGGACTGTATATTGATTGGAAATTCTGGGGAGCGACGCTCTTTGACATTGGTGCTGGTCTTACATTCTTTGACGACAATGTTAAAGTGCAGTTCCAATGGGGGCAATTTACGAGGAAGCAATACAACATCTTTAGACCAGGGATGGAATACCGTTATGGTGGAAGCAGCGTTATTGGTTTGAAGATTCTTGCGAATGTTGCCCAAATACCGTTTGCGTTCTTCTTTGGGCGTGACTTTGAATGGCTTTCCGCAAGTATTGCAGTTGGAGCGCATTTCTCAATGTTTAATATGGATGATGATCCAAAGCAAAGGGGAAGTCAAATGCTTTCGGCTCTTATTGCTCAAATTGAGTTCCCAAAAGTTACATTCCCAAAAGCGAAGTGCTTTAGTTCGTTCTCTCTTTACACTGAATTCTCTTTGTGGCTTATTCCATCCGATGTTGCGGGATCGGGAATGCAGAAAATTCAAAGTGTGGTTCCTCAGTGGTCTGAAGGAATTCGTGTGAATGTATTCTAGGCGGTGAGCGATGAAAAGAAAAAAATTATTTCGGTGTCTGTCCCTTGCGGTTTTGCTTGTTGGGGTTGCACTTCCTGTTTTTTCGGTGGAGGCGTATGTCAGTACGCTCTATCGGGAAATAGACGTCGCTTTTAGCAATCGCTCTGTGACGGAGTTGGATTCAATACTCTCTAACAATGCAAGGGATGACAATTATTATCTTCTTGAAAATTATGCGTTGAAGAAAATCCGTCATTTGGTCATAAAAGAGGATTTCGAATTTGCCGCAGAAGCGAACATTATTGTTATTGACAACGACATCGACAATATTGATGCTATTGAAATGTATACAACAATCGCCACGGCTTTGAAAGAGCATGAAAAAAGAGAGCAGGCTCTTGCGGCGCAACGAGAGGCTGAATTGGCTCGGCTGGAGCTTGAAAAACAAAGGCGAAAGATTACCGTTGAAAAAGACTTTCAATCTATACAAACAGCGGAGGGCAATACTGTTTATTTGAACGAGGCGGATAAAAAGTATTCCTCAACATTTTGGAATGTGCGTTTTGGAATGGCTAACTTGGACTTGGCATCAGAAACCGATTCAAAATACAATTCGGTTCGATATGGACTTTCAGGCGATTTTACCTATGAGTATTCCTTTGACAAGGTGACGATTGGCGGGGATGTTGGAGGCGAGGCTGTTATACTTGCGCTTGCAAATGATGACAAAACGGTTTTAGGAAATGTGTATATTGCGCCGAAAATAGGGTATACTCCGTTGAGTAGAAATCTTTTCTTACGCGTTGGTTTTAACGCTGACTTGAAATTTGAAAACCTTGAAGAAGGAGATTCACCAAGCTCTTTGCAGGGGAATTTCTTGACTCCAACGCTTGGAGTGAGCTTCAGCAAAATAAAGCTAGGAAAGTTGCGGTTGGATGGCAATATAGATTATTACATTGGTCATCTTGCAAATCAAAATTTGAATTTTGCGATGGGAGGGTTTGTTTCATTGCGTATTCCTTTCCTTGATATGGAAAAAGTGAGACTGGGATTTAATATCGGTGTGAAGGATACCTTATATGTTAAATCTTCAGGAATAGAAAATAGAGCAAGGCTTGTTCTTGCAATTGGAGCTGAAAATGTTGCAAAATAAATGTGTTGTGTTGCGTTGCGCGTTGTTCGTGTTGTTTGTGAGTGCGTTCTATTCACAGGCAACACAGGGGAGCTCTTCGACAAGTGATGCGGTTGCTCGCTTGGCTGAAACATATTTGGAACGGGCGGAAGAATCTTTTGAAGATGGAAATCTTGCGGAAGCATATAAGCAAGTGACATTGGCAATGAAATTGACCAAGACAACCGATTCTGAAATTATTCCAAACAATGTTCTTATTTTTGCACGTACAGTGTATCGAAATCGTTTGAATCAAATTCAAAAGCACTATGATGCAGATGCATTTATAGATATACGAGAAAATCTTTCGTCTTATCCTGAAGTAGGCACGCCTGAAATTACAAAATTGGTGAAGCAAATTGAAACGCAAGTTGCAGCGAATGAAAAGGCGGCGGATGCGCGTGAAAAGGCGGCGGATAGGCAAAGTATGCAGGATTTTCGTGATAGCATTGAGCAATCAAACAAAGCGACGAGCGAATCCATCGATAAATTTGTTGAATCCTCGCAGGAGAGCAATAAAGCCACTTTGGATGCTGTTAATAAACTTTCTGAAAGTACGGACAAAACCCTTGAAGTGGTAAAAGAAACCGCGCAGCAAACTAACAAGAATATCACGATGATTATTTTCCTGATTGTTGGAATTCTCGTTGTGATTTTAATCATTGTCATGTTGATTGTGGTGATTGTGCGTGCCGCTGCGAAGCATTCTCAAGCGCAACAACAGCAGTATGTGGAGGCGTTCAAGCTCCTTGCGCAAAACCAGAGCCAGACAAACCAATTGATGATAGGCGGAATTGCGGGGCTTTATAGTGATGATGGATTGAAGCTTGCGGGCAGCTCCACATGGAGTCAAAGCGCATTGCCTGAACCTGAGGAGACTCCAGAGGAGAAAGAGGAGCTGCGAGAGCTTGCGGCAAAATGCGAGGACTTGGGGGCGAAAATTGACCAGGTTACAGCCCGCAAGAATAACTCCAAGAATGTTTCGGAGCTTGTGTTCAAACTTGCAACACGGTTGGGTTGTCGTCAATATGAAGCGATGGTTTATTTTTGCGCATCGATGGTCTATGACGCAGGATTTTTGGGTGTTGATGAAAACCTTTTAAATGCAGAGGATTTGACAAGTGAACAGCGCAAGGAGTTGAACAAACATGTTGATATGTCGGAAAGGTATTTGCAATTTGTTCCAAAACGGTACTGGCAGGTGTTTGAGGATGCCGCGCGTTTCCATCACGAAAACATGGATGGAACTGGATTGCATGGCAAAAAAGGCGATGAGATTCCAAAGATTGCAAGGATAATTCGAGTTGCAGATAGTTTTAACGCGCTCTCAAGCCGGAGAGTGTATCGAGGGGGAACTGACAAGGATTCCGCCATTGAAAAGTTGGAAAGCCAGCCGAATATTTACGATAAGGATGTGATTGCGGCGTTGAAGGATATTGTTTAAGGCTGACGGCTAGATAGATAATAGTATGAATGTCGACGTTCACAAAAAGTATAAAAACATTCTCCCTCCCAGTCGCAGGGCTGACCACTAGTTGATACACAAGGTTTTATTGGTCGAAGGTCAGCTCGCATTTTTTGCATTTGCAAAAAAAGTGAAAGTTGGTTCTACAATGTCAGACCACGAGATTTTTCTCAATTCTTTTTGTTAAGCTGCCGATAAAGGAACTATGGCTATTTTACTTGTTTTTTTATCGGCGTTAATTTTTTCAAATGGCGCATTCGCGCGTGAGGTTAAGCCTCTTTACAAATTGCCTGATGAAGTTGTTGTCGCAAAGGATAGTATTTCCGAAACGAAGTTGTATCTTGCTGCGTCAGACAAGGGGCTTTTTAAAATTTCCAGCACCAATCAAGCTGTCCCTTTGTGGACTGATGGCAGCGTTGAGCAGATTGTTCGTGTGGAGCTGCCCAACGAAAACAACAAATTTCAAGAGGCTTGGTATTTTAGGACAAGCGAAGGCATATTGTTTAGCGCGGACTTGGAAACATTTGAGCTTCGTAACAATGGTCTTCCATTTCTCACCCTTAAAGATTATGATGGACAGAATATTTCGTTTCACAAGCAAGTGCATACATTAAAGGATTTATGCGCGAATCCTATGAATCCACTGCAACTGGTGACAGCGACAAAAGATAATGTGTATATTTCAAAAGACGGCGGAATTTCTTGGGAGTCGTTGGGGTCTATGAGCCGTTCCACTTCCGGCCTCAAGGCGGTTGCGATTGCGTCAATGCCTAAGACTTTGGCGGATGGGACGCTTGGCTCTGAGCTTGTGGTGTTTATGAGCCATCCTATTTTTGGGTTCTCATATATAAAAGTCGATGAGGCGAATCCTGTGTGGGTTGATGTGTCTTCTGGATTTGAAATGATGCCAACGATGTCGCAGACAGATGAAATTGCTGATATTCTACCAGTTATGCGATTGAATAAAAATGGCAGTTTTTCCGCCGAGATTTATATTTCGCAAACATATATGCCTCGAATTTATAAATTCAACTGGGAGACGAAACGAGGAGAATGCATTTTTCTCAGTGAAGAGCCAGCGGAAACATTTGATGGACTCACAATGGTGGGTAATAATCTTTTGTTCACAAAAATTGAGGGTGTGGGCGCAGTAGATTTGTGGACGCTCACGAGTCCTGGCGTTCCCGAGAAATTTGAAGAGTGGAAAAAAAGCCTTTCTTCTGTTCCTGGTGTCGTCAATTCCGCATGGATTCCTTATAACAAGACAGGATTTAAAAAAGGCGTTTGTTTGAATGAACTGTGGCTTTTGTATCCTGGGACGATAAACACGCGATATGCTTCAAAAGCAAATGGAATGAATGGAATAAAATGCGTGTATGCCTCGGCGTATCAGTGCCGTCTTCAGAGTGGAATTGATAAATTCAAGAAAATTATAAACGACAATCATTTGAATGGCGTTGTCATTGATATGAAGGATGACTATGGGCTTTTGCGCTATGACACTCGCGATGAACTGGTGAAGTCAAAGGGAAAAGTCACGCAGTACGCCGTAGACCTCGATCATTTTATTAAGGAATTTAAGGCGGATGGCATCTATCTTATCGCAAGAATTGTTGCCTTTAAGGATAGAAATCTTGCGAATTATGCCGGCTCAAAATATGCAGTTTGGAATTACAGAACGAATTCCCCATGGGTTGGGATAAAAGGGTACAAGGACATTGTTGACGAGGAGACAGGGGAAGTCACAGGAAAGGAAACCCAATATTATGATGAAAACTGGATTGACCCATACTGCCCTGAAGTGTGGGAATACAACGTCGCCATTGCAAAAGAATTGATAGCGCGTGGTTTTGATGAAATCCAATTTGATTATATTCGTTTTCCCACTGATGGTTATAATCTTGGCGCGGCTTCATATAGATGGAAAAGCGAGGGAATGGACAAGGAAAGCGCGCTCGTGTCCTTTTTACGCTATGCAAGAAACAATATAGATGCGCCGATTGGAATAGATATTTATGGAGCGAACGGCTGGTATCGGAGCGGGGCACGGACAGGGCAGGATGCCGAAATGCTTTGTGAATATGTCGATGTTATTTGTCCGATGTTTTATCCCAGTCATTTTGAGCAGGAGTTCTTGACTTACGAACCGTATGCGGATCGTCCATATCGTGTGTACTATTATGGAACATATCGTAATACTGTTATGGTGAGAAATCGCGCGATTATTCGTCCGTGGGTGCAGGCGTTTTATTTGAATGTGCGCTATGACAGGCAGTATTATAACAGCGAGTATGTCCAGAAACAGGTGTTTGGCGTTCGTGATTCAGTGAATCGTGGCTATATGTACTGGAACAATTCAGGCGACTATGGAACGATTTCCCCTGATGTGGACATTTCCACCCCGTTTATAGGAACTGCGCCCGAGGCTGATTTGAAATTTAGAAAGCCAGCTCTTGGCACGGCAAAAGCCCCTGTCTATGTTGATGATGGTATTTCCATTATGGATATGGTTTATTTTCACAATGACAGCGAGCAAATCACTGTGGATTCAACCTATTCGCCATTTTTAAATGTGTTTTCACATGGGCGATAGGGGGAGCACCTTTCAAACAGCTATCACGTTTTGCGTTAAGCCGAGCAGGGGCGAACTCTAGATAGTACACCAATGATTGATAATTGAAGTTCGCCTCACAGTTTTCACATATGTGAACACTGCAAACTAGGTGGACAGCAAAACGTGAGGCGAATGCACGAGCAATAATTCCTTGACGACCATTTATTGCATTCGCCACTATTGAAATGCTTTTTCCATGAGATATTCTTTTGAGGTGTAAAAGCCACTAATCCAAAAGAATGTTTCTTCAGTCAGTTGTTTGTGGACATTCGCCTTGATTTTGAAGATGTTTTCTGCGCGCATAAAACGAGTTGTGGCGATTAAGAGTTCTGTTCCATATCCTTTTCTGCGATACTCTGGCAAAACGAATGCATCTGTAATGAAAAGATATGTGTCGTCTTCGTTCAGCGGAGTCATTATATGACCGCCAAAAACCCCATAGATTTTGTTCTCTTTGTTGTGCATTATAAAAAGTCGCGCGTTCGGGGCACTCTTTAATTCTTTTATATGGCGCAGAAGCTTGTCTTCAGGTGTGTTTTTAAAGCAAGCCTTATAGAACGGAAGCAGGTGCTTTTCAAGCTGCTCGTTTGACTTTGAAATTGTGCGCTCGTCTTTTTCAAGGAACACCGTTGTGGGCTCTATAAAATCGTGATAAATTTGATATGAATTGTAGTTCCGTCCGTTTTGAGAGGTGAGAACGCGTAATTCTTCTTGCAGGCTTTCATCTTCTGCAAGCATTTCAACAAGCTCTGGACAATAGCGAGTTCCCGACTGCTCTTTTAGCTCTTGGAAAATATCATCGAATGTCTTTTGCTTTTGATAGTTTCGTCCTGTGGTGTCGGTTGTTGTGTCTATGCAGTCCGCAATGCAAATAAGCGCGACATAATATTTATATTGAGAGTCTTGAATATGAAAATTCTCAGGGTATCCACGGCTATCGTCCCAATATTTGTGATGTCCCTGCATGAAGTCTTTGTACAACGCAAGGTACGGAAAGTTTTCGACAATGCTTGCTCCCATAGCTGCATGGGATTTTATGAGCGCGAATTCACTGTCGGTGATTTCCCTAAAGTGCATATTTATTAAATTGGTGTGGGCTAGTTTTCCCAAGTCATGCAGAATCGCACCAGTTTTTAGAAAGATTGCAAGTTCGCTTATATTTTTAGACACTTCTTCCGCGGTGTTATATTTTCCTGGAATTACGAAAAGCTCTGGTCTCTTTTGAATAAAGTGCGAGAAACAAATCCCTGCGATGCTTGAAACCATTCTTATATGAATTGCGGAAGATATTTGACGGCGAATAAATATTGTCTGCGTAAAGTGAATGAATTTTTCAACGGAATCCATTTTTTTTGCGATTGTTTCAGTGAGTTGTATTACAAATTTGTCGATTGAAAAGCCTTTGTCCGCATAGTTTGAAAGCTGAAAATATCTATAAATTTCCGTTAAAATCCTTTCATCGTTTGAAAATTTTACAAGCTCTTGCAAAAATATGAATGTGTAGGAAAACGACTTGTTAAAAAGCTTCATTCTGTCCATCATATGTGCAAAACAAGGGTCGATAGGTTCTGAATCATCAGGAAAAGCGAGGGAAGGATAAATCATTTCAAATTTTTGTGCGCCGTGTGCCATAAATTCATTGAATTTGTTAGAGAGAATCGTTTGATAATCGTGCTCTTCAATTTCGTTGCTTATTTTCTGCTGTTTATAAAATGCGATGAATATAAACGGATTTATAAGCCCTTCGCCTTTTTGAAGGTTGAATTCATCTTTTGTCCACGAAATAATCGTGTTCAATGCCTCTTGATTCTCAGGAGAAGCATCTTTTTCCGCTTGGAATTCATTTTTGTTCGCCATAAAAATCCCATACAAACGGAAAAATCGCATCAAATAATCTTTATGGAAATCAAAATCGGCAAAAGAATTCCACAGTTCGCCGAGAATTTCAGGATTTGCGCTGTCCAAAAGCTCTTTTGTCTTTTTATATATGGAAACGAATTCTGCGTAATTATATGTTTCATAGAGGGCAAAGGCGAGCATTTGAAACGAACGGCAAAAAACAAGCTTTGTTGCGATGTCAAAATCGTTTGGGGAGGTCATTGTCGGAAAGATGTCGCAGGCTTCGTCAAAAATTTTGCAGGTTTTTTCGATGCTTCCGCGTCCAGCCATTGTTCTGCTTATTCCCAAATTCATAAGGGTTAGAAATTTTGTTTTGTCGTTTAAAATCTCAGGATGCGCAAGAAAGGAGTTTAAAATATCATCAGTGACGAGAGAGTCGTTGTTATTCTCGAACAAAAAAAATGTTATATGCAGCAAAAACGCTTCAAGAGTCTTTTTTCTTAATCCTTCTGGGTTTTCAATTGCAGGAAGAATATATGCGTTGAGCAGCGCTTTGTTTTCAATGAAAAGTTTTCGTGTTAACTGGGAATTGTCCAAAAGCAAGTTCTCCCACTTTTCAAATCCCTCTGATTCTTCAAGGATTCTGCGCTCAATGCGACAAATTAAGTCATTGTTGTATTTGTACTTATTGAAGAAAAATTCAACTTTTTCTTTCGTTAAAAAATTTAGATTGTTTTGCAAAAAAAATTCACTCTTGGCTTTTTATGCACATTCGTAATGAAATGCCTTGCAACAAGCGTGTTGTGCGAACTTTCAAGCGAAATGTGCAGTATATAATGAGTTTGCAACGCAAACTTGACTGCTAAAAGTCATATTATTTTCACGACTTTTAGCAGTCTCCATATTGTAAAAGTATAGCACTAATTTTAAATAAAAACACTAGTTCTGCAAAAAAAATAAGAATAATTCTTGCTAGCAGGTAAAAGAATTAAAAAGAATTATTTTTGCAATTCAAATGCCGTGAAGAATCCTACTTTAATATTTTGCAAATTTCTAGAATTCATTTTATAATTATTATTTGTGGAAAAGAGATTTTTATGAATAATATGACTTTGAATCTTAACGATGAAAAAACATTGGCTATTATCACTCAATTTGCCGAAGGATTGCCAGGCGGTTTTTTTATTTATCATGCGGATGGCGCAGAAAACTTTATATATGTAAATAGCGCAATGCTCAGAATATTCGGTTGTGAAACTGAGGAGGAATTCCGTGCGATTACAAAAAATTCGTTTCACACGATGGTTCATCCCGATGACATAGATGCAGTAGAAAAAAGCATTGCATCTCAAATTGAGCAGAGCGTTTACGACCTCGATTATGTTGAATACCGAATTATTCGCAAGGATGGAAAAGAGCGGTGGATTGTCGATTATGGGCATTTTGTCCATACTGATGTGTATGGAGATGTGTTTTTTGTCTTTATTGACGATGCGACTGAAGTTCATCAGCTTGAAACTGAAGAAAAACGCAAGAACAGCGTGATTGAAGGACTTTCAAATGGGTTTAACTCCATTTATTTGATAAATGTTGAAGCTGATATGATAACACCCTACATTTGGAACAGTCCTGTTGGAGAGGATATAATCAACGAAACTTTTCACAACAAATTCAGCAATGCAAACTACACAAAAATGAACGCTGATTTTTCCGAGAGATATATTTTAAAGGAAGATCAAAAGCTCTATCTTGAAATGGTGAACCTTGAATATGTCAAGAGAAAGATTGTTACTTGTGAAGAGATTCTTCATGTCTTTAGATGCAAGCATAAAGATGGAAACCCCGAATATGTGCAGATTTCAATTTCAGCGGTTCATGGAAGTCCCCATTTGGCAGTTATGGGAATAAAAACAGTTACTGAGCAAATGCGAAAAATACAAAGTGAAACGGTGGAACGGCTGAGGATTGAGCGGGAACGTGACGAGGCGATACACGCAAACAATGCAAAATCAATTTTTCTTTTTAATATGAGCCATGATTTGAAAACGCCAATCAATGCAATCATAGGATTTGCGGAGTTGGCGAGAAAAAATATAAATTCTCAAGGCGACAAAGAAAAGCTTGAGGACTATCTTGAAAAAATCGGACGCTCCAGCGAGCTTTTAGTGCACTTGATAAACGATATTTTAAGTATGACCGAGATTGAGAGCGGAAATTTAGTAATAAAGGAAGCGCCCTGCAATTTAAGCGAGCAAATTATTCTTCTTGGCGATATATTCAGACCCCAAATGACCGCCAAGAATTTACATTATTCTGTCTCTCTCAAAATAACGCACAATGAAATTATTGGCGACTCCTTAAATTTAAAGCGCATCCTCTCAAATATTTTGCAAAATGCTGTGAGTTATACACAAACTGGCGGAGAAATTGCCTTTGAGGTTCTGGAGCAGGCACCTTCAGCTGTGCATCCTGAAATGTATATGTATAAATTTGTGATTTCAGACAATGGTTGTGGAATGAGCAAGGAATTCCTAAAGAAGATGTTCACCTCTTTTGAGCGAGAGCAAAACACCACCACCAGCACTATTTCAGGGACGGGGCTTGGACTTACAATCACAAAAAATATCGTTGAGGCTATGCATGGAAATATAAAAGTTCATAGCAAACAAGGCGAGGGCAGCAGATTTATTGTCACCATTCCATTCAAAGCGCAAACCGATACTCTGTTGGATGGTGAAAGAGCATCGTCTTATTCAACGGAGAAAGAGACAGGCAAAAATGAGAAACGCGTTCTTTTGGTGGAGGACAATGATCTAAATCGCGAGATTGCCGAGGAACTTTTGAGGGAGTCTCAATTCTTGGTGGAAAGCGCATCCGATGGGCAGGAAGCGGTGGAGCTGTTTTCAAGGCATTCGGAATATTATTTTGATTTGATTTTAATGGATATTCAAATGCCACGGATGGATGGCTACGAAGCCACGAGCAGAATTCGTAGCCTTGCGAGAAACGATGCGAAAACAGTTCCCATTTATGCGATTACCGCAAACACATTGGAAAACGACAAGGTGCGCGCCTATGAAAGCGGAATGGATTATGTCATTGAAAAGCCAATCAGCATAGAGCTGTTCCAAGACTTGCTTAAAAAGATATAGAAAATCAAGCCGTTGCATTTCTTGCAAAAAGCGTGCGGAACAGTTTTCGGACAAACGGCTGAATAGCATACATTTGTGTGAAGAACGCAAATGGGAAGTTGAAAATCACGAGTTTAAACCAATGCGCCATAACTGTCCAAAAATTCAATGCTTCGTATCCATAAGGAAAATAAAAGAGTGTCGCTAAAAAACTCATTGCAGGACACATAATTCCCACAGTCGCGTTTATAATGGCGGATTCAAAAATCGCAGGATGTGTGTTTTTTGGGTCGAATTTTCGACATGCAAGTTTGAATGAAAGCGGACTGCCCAAAACGCATTCAAGAACATATGCGCAGGCGAATTCAATTAAAATAATCGCCCAAATAGGCATCGCTCTTCCAAACATAGGGACGCCACCGATTGCGTGTATGGCTTCGAGAACGCTTGTTGTTTCCAATCCCCCCTTTGACGCAAGAGCGATGAACAGAGAGCCGTTGATGACATACAGGCTGTAGAAAACATACGCATGTACGGTGATGACAACGGTAATAAAAGCGAAAATCATTCGCTGAAACTGATTTTTTGGCATTTTTTTTAACTCCCATAAAAAGTCAAGAGCAATTTTGGCTAGAAACTTCGTTGCCAGTACAAAATTGCGATTGGCTTTTTATGCACATTCGCAACGGAGTGCTTCGCAACGAGTGCGTAGCACGAAGTTTCTGGCGGAATGTGCGGTAGATAATAAAGTTTGCAACGCAAACTTATGTTGCCTGCCAATCGGCAGGCATACTTGATAAAAGCCGTACTATCTGTGCGGCTTTTATTACACCTCCTTCAAATACCTCGATAAAGTGTTTTAGGCATAAAAAAAGCTGTCCTCTTGCACATCTGAAAATGAAAAACATATTCCGTAATCAGATTTACATGCAAAAGCACAACTTGTGTCATTATGTCTAAATAAATTTCGCTTTAGTATAGTATAGAATACATTTTTTAACAAGCGCAGTGATGAAAATTTGTCGCAGTGATGAAAATTTTATTTGCAAAATTTACAAAGAATTTGCTGGAATTTTTTTGAAAATCTTGATATTTACCCGAAAGTTTTGTATATTTTAAAAATGAACTATTTAAATTTAAAATATATTGTTACCACTTTTAAAGGAAAAGGTTATTACAATGGACTTTAAAAATTTTTATGTCCTTACATCTTCTTTGCATAATATTCGCAGAATAAAATGTGAGCCGTTGTGCAAGAAGACGGGCTTGAATGCTACGAGTTTGAATGTGCTGCAGTATCTTTCGATTTGCGGAGATTTCAACACCGCAAAAGATTTGACAAAAATGTACGGAATGAAAAACGCGGCGTTCAGTATCATTATTGACAGGCTGGAAAAAGAAGGCTTGGTTGAGCAAAAAGTGGATGCGGAAGACAGGAGGATAAAACATATTTTGCTCACAAAGAAAGCCGAGGCTATTGCCGAGCAATTGAGAGCGCTGACGAAAAGCACGGAGGTTGCTCTTTCGGTCGATTTTTCAGAAGAGGAAAAGAATGTTCTTGAAAAAAGCATTTTAAAGTTGACAAACAACATTTTGAATTTGGAGGCGGCTCTTGTAAATGACAAAAAGAGTGAAAGGCAGAGTGCGATGGAATCTTTTTATGCCATGGAGAAAAGAAATGAAATGCCTTATGGGGGGGGGTATAAAAATCGCACAGGTGGTGCATATTCCACTGAATCAAATTTGTGATTATAAAACTGGCTGTGCTTTATACGGCTTGCAGCCTAAATAAATAACCTTAAGAATTATGTAGGCGGACAACCTAGAATTACTTTGCAATTTGTGGCTAAACCGAATTTTCCATTTTTTCGTGTGTGCGAAAAAATGGAACGGCGAACTTTTTACAAGCAACAGTTGGCAAAAAAAACGAGTGTTCGCCCTTTCATAGGAGTACAAAATGAACAAAACGAAATGGAAAAAGACTCTTGCTCTTTTTATTACGGCTCTTTCCTTTGCGCTGTATGCACAGGATGCTTCTGCCGCTGGTGAAAGCACGACAAACGCAGAGGGGGAAAAAAATGAAAAAGTGGTTTTGACCGTTGAAGAGGCGGTGAACTATGCGCTTGAAAACAACAAGTCGCTGAAGTCGTCTGCGATTGACTTGGAGATAAAAAAGCGCGCCGCCCAATACGGCTGGAACACGCTTTTACCGAGCGCGGGAATAAGCGCAACGGCGGCACGAACAACGACGAATTCCACGTATAATTCAATTTCATCAAGCGTTATACAGGGAGCAAGACTTGGCGCATTGGAAAAAAGCAACGGACAAATGCCTCTTCCTGAAGCGGCGTACGATGCTACCGTGAAGGCTGCAGGCTTTGAGGATACTGAAAAGCTCCACTGGGCGATGGTGCTTCCTTCTATTTCGCTGGGATGGAATTTTAATCTTGCGATGATTGATTCCATCAAAGCGGCGAAAGTGCAGTATGAACAAGGGCAAATCACCTGGGAACAGGCGCAGCGTGATATGGAAGTGAATGTGAGAAAATTATTCTACGGCATTTTGTTGAGCCAGGAAAACCTTGCGATTCAACAAGAAAAATTGGATAATGCGCAAGAGCGATATAACCAAGCGCTCATAAACTATAGAAATGGTCTTGTGCCGGAGATGAGCGTTTTAAATGCGCAAGTTACCTATGAAAACCAAAAGCCCACCGTTATGTCTACGGAACAAAGCCTTAGGCAGACGATGGACACATTCGCTTTTTTGCTAGGCTTCCCCTTTGGCACAGAGATAGAGCTTGACGGCTCTATTGAAACGGCGTATGTGACTGTTGACGCGGATGAATTGGTTGAAAAATATCTTGAAGAAAACAAGGACATTGCCTCTCTCAAAAAGAATATTGAATTGCTGAAAATTTCGCTCAATGCAAAGCAGCTTTCAACATTCACTCCGAGCCTTTCAGTGAACTACAGTTTTTCGCCTACGGCGTATGCGGCAGGTGAATGGGCGGATAACTTTGCAGATGCGGATACAGGAAGCCTTTCATTCACTTTGGTTTATTCAAACCTTTTGGATATGCTTCCATTCAGTGCAAATATGCAGTCTTTGAAGGACACAAAGCAGCAGCTGTCACAGGCGGAGCTGGGTTTGGAGCAGCTAATTCAAAACACGGAGATTGAAATCCATACGCTTGTGGGCAATCTGCACAAATGTGAGGCGAACATACAGGCGATGGAAAAAGCGGTTGGGCTTGCAAAAAAAGCGTATGAATCGACATTGAAGGCGTACAACAGCGGTACGACGGAATTGCTTGAGGTTCAGGAGGCGGAGAATTCATATAATCAGGCTCGGCTGGGACTTTCAAATGAAAAGAACAACTACATTTCAGCGTTGCTGGATTTGGAGACAAAATTAAATATAAAATTTTAGAGAGGATAGTGTAGAGAGATTCGTCATCAACTAACTTATCCGTCATGGATCGCCACGGACTTGCAGTCCTCGCGATGACAGAGCAATTGTTGGCGAGAGCGCAGACGGGTCGGTCATTGCGAGCGAAACGAAGTGTAGCGTGGCAATCTATTTTGAAAGTGAATAGTTGCATCTGCTTGTCGGCATGTTTTTGATGACATACTATTTACACAAGAGAGGAAAAATATGAAAAATAAGGTGTTTTATGTAATTTTAATGTGCGCCTTTGTTTTGACAGCGTTCGTAGGCTGCAAAAGACCTGCGGGGCTTCCAAAGGCAGATGAAGAGCAGGTGGAAACTGTTTTTGCGGTTGTTGCGTACAAGGCGGTTCCTCAGGCGCTTGACGACTACCTTGAATTCGGTGGAAATGTGCAGACCGCCTCAAGCGTTGACATTTTTCCCGATGTGCAAAGCGGAAAATTGAAGCAGCTCAATGTGAGGGTTGGAGATAAAGTCCAAAAAGACCAGGTTGTTGCCTTGGTGGATGCAAGCCGTCCAGGCCAGGACTTTCAGTCAAGTCCAGTGAAGGCGCCGGTCGCAGGAACAATCACTTCTTTTCCGTATACAGTGGGAACTACCGTTTCTGCATCAATGTCCATTGGTAAAATTTCAAGCACAGGGCAGCTTGAAATCAAGACGAATATTGCCGAGCGATTTATTTCTCGTATAAAGCCACATCAAAAGGCGGAGCTGACATTCGATGCGTATCCTGGAGTGGTTTTTCCCGCTGTTCTTGTGGAGATTGACCCGGTGCTTGACACCGCCAGTCGAACGCTTGGCGTGAAGCTGCTCCAGACTCCCAGTGACTCAAGGCTTCGTGCGGGTATGTATGCGCGCATAAAACTTGTTACGGACACGAAAAAGAACACCATTGTTATTCCGCACAATGTTGTGTTGACAAGAAACAATGAGCAAATCGTTTATGTAATCGATCCGCAGACAAACACGGTGAAATCGTATCCTGTGAAGTTGGGAATTAGAGTTGACGACAAGCAGGAAGTTGAAATGGGCATTACCGCAGGGGATTTGATTGTCATAAAGGGGCAGGCTCTTCTTAATGATGGTGCAAAGGTAAACATTATCAGCATTAATGAGTAAATGAAAAGGATGGTAAATACGAGGATACTTTTATGACTATATCAAAAACATCTGTAAACAAACCTACAACGGTTTTAATTATATTTATTCTTCTAACTCTTTTGGGTATTTACTGTGCCGCATCTCTTCCCCTTGATTTGTATCCTGATATGGATATTCCGTATATTATTGTGTACACATCTTACGGAGATGCAGGTCCTGAAGAGGTTGAAAAAAGTGTCACACGAACACTTGAAAGCTCTCTTTCTGGTGTGACGGGCTTGAAAAAACTCACATCAACATCGCAAACTGGCTCAAGTATGGTGGTTCTTGAATTTGAATATGGCACTGACCTTGATGCCGCCACGGGAAATATACGCGACAAGATAGATTTGGTGCGCAACTATCTGCCAGATGATTCTGACACACCGATTATGTTCCAGATGGATCCTTCTATGCTTCCGATTATGGCTTTGGTTATAACCGGCTCGAGAACGCCAGAAGAGCTTTCGTCTTATGTTGAGGATATTATTGAACCGCGTCTTGAGCAGATCGATGGTGTTGCTTCTGCAAATGCAAATGGAAAACGAGAGAAGCAAATCTTGATTGATGTGCCACGTGACCGCCTTGATGCTTACGATTTGACGATTACACAGATTGCACAGATGATTGGAGCGCAGAATATTACGAGTTCGGGAGGCTCTATTGAGTCAAATGGCTCTAATTATTCTATTTCCGCGGAAGGGACATATAAATCTGTTGACGAAATAAAACAAACGGTTGTCTCTTATGCATCTCGCAGAGAATCGAATGGAAATGTTGAGCTTGTTTCAATTTTATTGCGTGATGTTGCAGATGTGTATGAAGGATATGAAGAGGCCACATCTCTTGCATTTATGAATGGCACTCCTTCTGTTATGCTTTCCATTCAAAAGCAGAGCGGCAAAAACTCCGTTGCAACTGCGGAAAATGTGCGCAAAAAATTAGTTGAAATCAAACGCGATTTGCCAAGTGACATTGAAATTATAGAGGTATACAATACAACAGATGATATAAAAGACACGATTTTTAACGTTGTAAAATCACTCCTTGAAGGCATTGCATTCGCCGTTGTTGTGTTGTACATATTCCTGCGCTCTGTAAAAAGTACATTTATCATCGCGCTTGCAATTCCCATTTCAACAGTTGCAACCCTTTGTCTTATGTACTTCTGCGGCTACACAATCAATATGATGACGCTTTCAGGTCTTTTGCTTGGAATCGGTATGCTCGTGGACAATTCAATCGTTGTTCTTGAAAATATATTCAGTTATCGCGAGCGTGACGCAAAACCTGAAGTTGCCGCCACTCTTGGTGCGCAGGAGATGGGAACTTCAATTTCTGCTTCAACATTGACAACAGTTTGCATCTTCTTGCCGATGGTTATGTTCAAGAAAAAGCTCGGTATGATGGGGCAAATATTCATTCCATTTGCGGTGACAATTATTTTCTCTCTTCTGTGTTCGCTCATCGTTGCGTTGACCCTTGTTCCCGTTCTTTCATCAAAATATCTGCGGATTGAAAAGACATCTGATGTCAAACATTCAAAGCTGATTGCGATTTTTGACAAGATTATGGCGCATTTTTTCACTTGGCTTGACAATGTGTATGCAAAGGGCGTTTCATTCTGTTTGAGGCATAAGAGAATTGTTTTAAGCCTTGTTTTTATTATGTTTATTGGCGCGATTATGCTGATTAAGATGATTGGCTTTACATTTATGCCAACACAGCCTGCAACAAGCGTTACTGTGAAGGTTGAAATGCCAAAAGGAACAACAGTTGATGCGACACGAGAAATTGCACAGCAGCTTGAAGCCAATATCAGCAGAGAGTTAAAAGGCGTTAAGTATACAACGGTTTCGGTGGGAGGCACAGGATTGACTGCCAGTGCGGCGGATTCAAATACCGCCACAATTCGATACACTCTGTATTCTGAAAGTGAAAGAAAGCCTGGCTGGGACAATGAAGAGACTGCAAAGGCAAAATGCCGAAAATACTTCAATAGTTTTCCAGGGGCGGAATGCACATTTGAGTCGAGTGGTATGAACGCAGGTTCATCATCAATCGATGTAATCATCCGTTCAGACAGCCTCGACCTTGCGAGAACAACAGCAAAGAACATTCAAGCTCTTCTGCGTGAAAAAGGCTCGGACTACTTGAATGAAATCACGATGGACCTTGAGGACGGTCTTCCAGAATTGAAAATCAATATGGATCGTTCACGAATGGAGGAGTTGGGAATCACATCGTATGCCGCAGGAGCGGAGTTGAATGCGGCTATAAATGGAACGACGGCAAGTCGCTATGATGATGACGGAACACAGATAGATATTGTTGTAAGTATGGCTGAAAAGGACAAGCAGAAATTCGGCGACCTTGAAAATATCTATGTTAAGAATTCGATGGGCACGCGGATTCCATTTGCCAGTTTTAGTCGATATGAAGAAAGCCTTGCTCCTGTTGCTATCAAGCGCGAAAATCAAACGAGGACGGTGCGCGTTAGTATTGAGCCTAAACCTGAATATTCCATTCAAGTTGTTCAGGATTTTGTGGAAAAATTGATTCGCGAAAACATTCCTCAAGATGAAAATGTCTTGATAAGTTATGATGGTTCATTTGCGGATATGATAGAAGCGGCTGGAAATTTTGCGGTAATCATTTTGATGGCTATTTTGTTGGTGTTCGCGGTTATGGCAAGTCAGTTTGAGTCATTTAAAGAGCCGTTTATCATTCTGTTTACGATTCCATTTAGTGTGATTGGTGTTGTTATGATTTATCTTATGGCAGGTCAGATGATGAATGTCATCACTATAATTGGAATGCTTGTTTTGGTTGGAACAATTGTAAACAACGGTATTGTTCTTGTTGACTACACAAACCTTTTAAGGAAACGCGGATACGGTTTGTTTGACGGATGCGTTGAAGCGTGCCGAAACCGTTTGCGACCGATTTTGATGTCAACATTGACGACAGTAACATCGCTTATTCCAATGGCGTTCTTCCCTGGTGAAACGGGGGCGATGACGCAGCCTATTGGATTGACTGTTCTTGGCGGATTGACTTTTGGTTCCATGATGACGCTGTTTGTTATGCCGTTAATCTACTACATCTTTAATAGTGGAGATGCAAGGCGTGCTGCAAAAAAAGCGAAAAAGGCTGCAAGAAAGGCAAAGCATCTTTCAATAAAAAAGCAGAGAGAGCTTCCTGAAATTGTGAAGCGTAATAATCGTAAGGCAGAAACGAAAGCAACTGAAGGTGAGAATGCATCGACAGAAATCGAAAGCGAATCTGAAAATGAGGAGCAAGAATCTGCAACGGAAACAGAAGTGGCAGAAATGACAGAGAATTCCGGCAATGCAGATGAAAATGCAAACACCGCAGAGAATAGAACGGCAGAAGATTCGGAAACTGAAGAAACACTGCCCGAAAATTAAGTTGGATAGCCTAAAAATTGCTTGCGCAATTTAAGGTTGACCAATTTTTCAGTTTTTCGTGCATACGAAAAACTGAAAGGCGAACTTTTACCAGTAATTGCTGGTGAAAAAACTAGTGTTCGCCCTAGAACACCGCCCACCATAGGTGGGCTTACACAGGAATAATAAAAATGAAACGAGTAGATGTATTTTTAAGTCAGGCGATTAAAGATGACTTTATTGAATATTACACAGAGATGTGCACAGCGGAAAACGTAAAGTGCAAGTTTACGATGATAGACAATGTTATGGGGCAGGGGAATACAAACCCAAAAATGGGGGATGCGATTTGGCCGCAGTTGAACACACAGTTCATCATTTTCTGTGATGACGCTCTGGTTAAAAAAATCTCCCAAATAATGACGCGCTTGAATACGGAGTACATCGGAGAAGGCGCCGCCGCATTTGTCAGCGATGTCGCGGAGCTGCAATAAAATTATGAAAGGATATTGTCAATGGCGAGATTCGCAACGCTTTTCATCTTGGCAATATCCTTTTCATTCATTATCGCGATTTTAAAGATTGCCGATTCGATAATGCCATAGAGAATTTCATTTGTGTCACGAACATTCTGAGTTTTGAATTCTCCGTTCTTTATTCCTTTGATTATAATATGCACCATAATATGCCTGAATTTTATTGTGCGTCGACGGATGCCATCGACAGGATTAACGCCTTCCCTTTTTATTTGCAGGAGATAGGGCAAAAGAACAATAAAAAGCTTTCTATTTTCTTGGCAGCGGTCTAGTATTGTTTCAAGCACACGACGCATAATATTTTCCGCAGAGCGTGTTTTGTCAGACAAAATTTTCATCAAGTCACCTTCAATTTGGTCTGTCAACTGCTTTAAACTCCACACAAATATATCATGTTTGTTTTTAAAGTAGATATACAATGTGGTTCGGGTAATTTCACAATGATTCGCAATCTTTTGGAAGGTCACATTTTCGTAACCTTCTTCCGCGAAAATTCCCAATGCTTTTTCAAGTATCTCATGTTTTCGTTTTATATGCTCAATGGGAGCGGGCATCTTTTATTTATCCTTGTTCTTTGAATTTTTTGAATTTCGGTATATATAAAGAATCGTGTCCAATTTTCCTGACTTTATGGACTTGAGCAAAGGCGCATAATGACCGAATGACTCTTGGAATTTCTTGTGCGTCGTGATAATTCCAAAATCCCAGCCAGAGAACTCATTCCACAGACCCTGCATTTTTTTGTACACTTCTTTTGCAAGCTCTTCATCGCCAAGTCTTTCGCCGTATGGCGGGTTGCATAAAACCAAGCCGTTTTCATATTGCGCAGACAAAGTTGAAATATCCGCCTGTACAAATTCAGGTTTTTTGATTTTTTCCTCGCTGCCAATAGAGAGGAGTGTTCGTTCTACCATTGCGCATGCATAGTCCGCATTTTTTCGGCTTCTTTTGACCGCCTCTTCATCAACATCACTTCCTGCAATGCGCACTTCAACATCGGTGCGAATTTTTCCCGCCTCAATGCGGCGAATTTCAGTTGCGCGCGTGGGGTCAAAAAAGGGTAGCGTTTCAAGTGCGAAATGCCTTCCAAAACCAGGGGCAACATTATGTGCGTATAAAGTCGCTTCAATGGGAATCGTTCCCGCCCCGCAAAATGGGTCGTGAAGCGGGGTTTTCCGTTTCCACATCATTTCTTGCAAAAGAACCGCCGCAACGGTTTCTCGCAGAGGAGCAACTCCGCCATCCGCGCGATAGCCTCGTTTGTGCAAGGGCTCTCCCGAAAGATCAAGTAAAATCAACGCCTCGTCACTGTCAAGATATACGCGCACATCCGCTTCATCTCCGCTTTCAGGCATTGACGACATTCGCCAGCGGTCAGAAAGTTTTTTGTAAATCGCTTTGTGCGCGCTCGCCTGCACAGCATGCTCTGAATCCAGCCGTGACTTGTGGCATCTCACCTTGTCAATCACGACTTTTGTGTCTTTTCGAAAAAAATCCTGCCAGTTAATATCATATACACCATCGAAAAATTCATCAAAGTCGCGCGCGGGAAAATTCCCCATCTGCAAAAAAACACGGTCTGCAGTGCGCAAACAAAGATTCGCCCTATAAAGCGCATCGTCATTCCCCATAAAACTCACGCGTCCTGGCGCATTTCCACAAGGTTTGTATCCCAAAAGTTTTAATTCATTTCCTAAAATTCGTTCTGCGCCAAGCGCGCATAAAGCAACTAATGTATTCATAAAACTACTTTATCATTTATCGGGAGTTTGAGCAATTGTAAAAGCGCAAAAATACATGTTCGTTTCATAAATGAGGCTCTCCCAAAATTGCAATTTTGGGAGAGCCTCAAATTACAAGGACAAGGCGAAAACACAAGACAAAAACGAGGTCTTCGATTTGGATTGTGTTGATTAGTCGAAAAACATCCCACCGTAAGACAGCGGTTGTGAAAATCGTCATATTACAGTGGGATTAGAATCTATTTTTTGAACATCGCTTTAGTCATCGTCTTGAAGCGCATCATACCCTGATTCTCCAGTTCGCACTTTCACGACATTTTCCACAGGATAGACGAAAATCTTGCCGTCTCCAATATGTCCTGTATACAACGCCTTCTTTGCAGCCTCAATCACATCGCCCACAGGAACTTTCGCGACGACAATCTCCACCTTGATTTTTGGAAGAAGGTTTATGTCCATTTGAACGCCACGATAAAATTCGCTTGCACCTTTTTGCATCCCACATCCCATCACATTGATGACGGTCATTCCTGTCACTCCGATTGAGTTCATTGCCTCTTTTAAAGCGTTAAATTTATTCTGACGCGTCACAATAACGATTTTATGACACAGTGCATTCGTTTTTGACACAGTTGTTGCAGGAACATTCACAACAGGCACCGCCTCATCAAGTTCAACGCCCGCATCCTTTGCCTCGTTCAATTCTTCAATTGTATATGGCATGCTAAATCCTGCATAGCCAGATTCAAGTCCGTGTTCAAGACGGTCAAGTCCGACAATCTCTTCTTCAGGAGTGACGCGAAGACCGAACAGTTTTTTGATAATTGCAAATGCAATGGTAATTGTCACCGCAGTCCAGGCGATTGTGGAGAGCATTCCAACGCACTGAATGCCAAACTGTTTGAAGCCACCGCCATAGAAAAGCCCTGCGCCTGCAATTTGGTTCGCGCCGAACGAAACTCCATCTCCGATTCCTCGTGCAAATGCAGGAGCGGACGGACTGGCAAAGAGTCCAACGGCAAGCGTTCCCCACATCCCATTCAAGCAGTGGACGGCAACCGCACCAACAGGGTCGTCAATATGAAGCTTGTTGTCCAAAAGCCAAACGCCAAACACAACGAGGAAGCCCGCGACTATTCCAATTATCGCCGCTCCAAAGCAATCGGTCACATCACAAGACGCCGTAATTGCAACCAAACCTGCAAGGGAAGCGTTCAAGCACATTGAAACATCGGGTTTTCCATATTTTATCCATGTGAAAATCATGCAGGTTACTGTTGCAATGGCAGGGGCAACCGTTGTGGTGAGGAAAATAGACCCCATCTCTGAAACAGATGTTGCCGCCGCGCCGTTGAATCCATACCAGCCAAACCACAGAATAAAAACACCAAGTGCGCCAAGCGGAATATTGTGTCCTGGGAACGCATGAACTTTTGTAACTTTGCCATTTTTATCGCGCTCAAATTTTCCGATTCTCGGACCGAGCATTGCTGCTCCTATCAAGGCGGAAATGCCACCTACCATGTGAATACAGTTTGAGCCAGCAAAATCGTGGAATCCCATGCTTGCAAGCCATCCACCGCCCCATGTCCAGTGCGCTTCAATTGGATAGATGACTGCAGAAATGATTGCTGAATAAACGCAGTATGAAATGAATTTTGTGCGCTCTGCCATCGCCCCGGAAACAATAGTCGCTGTTGTGGCGCAAAAAACAAGGTTGAACACAAAGTTAGAGAAGTCAAAGTCTCCGAAATTGGTGAACACCTGCCAATTTGGTTTTCCTATTAAGCCAAAAAACGCATTTTCTCCGAGCAAAAGCCCGAATCCAATTAAAAAGAACACCACTGTGCCGATGCAGAAATCCATCAGGTTCTTCATAATGATGTTGCCTGTGTTTTTCGCGCGGGTAAAGCCTGTTTCAACCATCGCGAATCCTGCCTGCATCCAGAAAACAAGCGCCGCGCCTATGAGAAACCACATGCCCCACAAGTCGCCAGAAACGCTTCCAATACTTGCCATTACCTCTTCCATACGAAACCTCCATAATAGTATGAATGTCGACTTTCACAAAAAGCATAAAAACATTCTCCCAGTTGCAGGGCTGACCACCAGTTAATACACCAGCGTTTAGCAGTAGTAGGCCAGCGCACTGATTTCGGCAAGGATTATCCAATCGCCTGCCAATGGCAGGCGGCCGCAATCGGATGCGATTTTGCCTTTTGCTGAAGTAGCAATTTGCACTTTCTTCGCAAGAAGAAAGCGAAAGGCGAACTTCGATGCAATTTACAGTGGTAGATAAACCTAGTGTTTGCCCTTGCGCCTTCGCGAATGTTTTTGCATAATCATAAAACTCGAAATTGAGCCTAATAAAACGCCTATCCTCTGGGATAAACATAATGCCACATAAAAAAAGGCGCGTTTAAAACTCCATGGATAATCCACTGGAAATTTTAAACACGCCTTTGTGTCGGCTGACCCTAGCAATAATACACCAATTATCACTGGTAGTAGGTCAGCGTGCAGTTTTTTTGACTTCGCAAAAAAACTGCACATTGGTTGATTTTACAACTATCAAAATATGCACCCGTTACAATACATAAGGGGGCGTTGCGGGGGATTTTCCCCCGCTAGAAAGGGTAGGGCGCAACGAAGTGCGACCGCAGGGGAAGACTTTCCCCTCCTATCCTCCTTGTTCTTTTTAAATTCTAAACAGCAAATCCTCGTAGCATGGATAGGGCTTGAAATCTTCGCCTAAGAGCGGCTCAATTTCATCGGCGACTGCGCGCACATCCACCATCGCTGCCATAACTTTGTTTGCATAGCCTTGTGCTCGTTCCATAATATCCTCACTTCCCTTTACCGTAGTATGAATTTCTTCCAACGCCTTGGCTTTTTTCAAAAGTGAATCCGCAAGCTCGTCAAGTTTTGAAAGGAGCAAGGCTTCCGAAGTCGCCTTTGCGCTCGGAACAACTGCCTTTACGTTGATGGCTGTTTGGCTTACCGCATTCATATAGTTGAATGTCGCAGGCAATATGTCCTTGTAAATCATCTCAAGCATTGTCTGCACTTCAATATTTAAAACCTGGCAGTATTTTTCAAGCTTGATATCATAGTGGCTCTGCATCTCAACTTCAGTATACACGCCCATTTCCGTATAAAGTTTTATATTCTTTGGGTCGAGATAACGCGCCATCGCTTCAGGAGTGTTTTTGAGATTCAAGAGACCGCGCTTTTCCGCCTCCGCAACCCACGATGCGTCATATCCGTTTCCATTGAACACAATTCGCCAGTGAGCCGTCACCTCTCTCTTAATCAATTCTGCAAGCGTCTTGTCAAAATCCTTTGCGCCTTCAAGCTCGTCGGCGAATTGTTTGAGCGTGTATGCGACGATGGAGTCAAGCGCGGTGTTTGGACCTGCAATTGAAAGGCTTGAGCCAACGGAACGGAACTCAAATTTGTTTCCCGTGAATGCAAACGGACTTGTTCTGTTTCTGTCAGTGGAATCCTTTGGAATTGGGGGAAGGACATCCGCGCCAATAGTCATTTTTCCAGCCGCGCCTTTTGTCATTGGTTTTCCGTCTTTGATTGATTCAAGAACAGCATGCAGCTCGTCGCCAAGATACACAGAAATAATTGCTGGCGGCGCTTCATTCGCTCCCAGTCGGTGGTCGTTTCCCGCAGATGCAACGGAAATACGGAGCAAATCCTGATGTTCATCCACCGCCTTGATAATTGCCGTGAGGAACAGCAAGAACTGTGCGTTGTCGGCAGGCGTTTTTCCTGGTTCAAGCAAATTTTCGCCAGTGTTTGTGCTCATTGACCAGTTGTTGTGCTTTCCGCTTCCGTTGAGACCTGCAAAAGGCTTTTCGTGCAGAAGACACACGAGCCCATGTCGGCGCGCAACCTTTTTCATGACTTCCATAGTAAGCTGGTTTTGGTCGACAGAAAGGTTTGTTGTGCTGAAAATCGGAGCCATTTCGTGCTGGGCAGGAGCAACTTCATTGTGCTCTGTCTTTGCAAGGATTCCGTATTTCCAAAGCGTTTCGTTCAAGTCCTCCATATATTTTACGATGCGAGGCTTGAGGGCGGCGAAATATTGGTCGTCCATTTCCTGTCCCTTTGAAGGCTTTGCGCCAAAAAGCGTGCGTCCTGCCATACGGAGGTCTTTTCTTTCAAAATAGAGCTTTTCATCGACAATAAAATATTCCTGCTCTGGACCAACAGTTGTTGCGACATGTGAAACATTCTTGCCGAACAGCTTCAAAATTCTCTTTGCCTGCTCGTCAAGGGCTTCCATTGAACGCAAAAGGGGTGTTTTCTTATCAAGTGCCTCTCCTGTATACGAACAGAACGCAGTTGGAATGCAGAGCGTATGTTCCTTTATAAATGGATACGATGTTGGATCCCAAACGGTGTAGCCGCGCGCTTCAAATGTGGCGCGTGTTCCTCCTGATGGAAATGAAGATGCATCAGGCTCTCCTTTCACCAGCTCTTTTCCACTGAAAGTCATAATAACGCTTCCATCGTCCTGTGGATTTATAAAACTGTCGTGCTTTTCCGCAGTAACTCCCGTGAGCGGCTGAAACCAGTGCGCGTAGTGAGTCGCGCCGTTTTCAATCGCCCATTCTTTCATTGCGTGAGCCACAACATTTGCTACATCTAGTTCAAGCGGAGTGCCATCGTTAAAAGTCTTTTTAAGAGCCTTATACGTTTCTTTTGGCAGCCTCTCTTGCATCACTTTTTGGTTAAAAACCATGCTTCCGAAAAGTTCTGGTACATTCGTCATATCAACACCTCGTCACCTAAAAATAAAAGGCGATGTGAACTAACTGTCCACATCGCCCTTGATGTTTACAGATACACTTTACCAACTTCACGAAAAAAGGTCAAGGGGATTTGAGAGTATTTGAGAGTATTTGACAGTATTTAAAAATTTTGTAACAAAACGAGAGAATTATTTTTTTAAATGGTATATAATAAGCTTAATTTTGAGTTTTTGCAAAAACGATAAAAACATTCTTCCAGTCGCAGTGAGAAAGGTCAAAAACCGGGGCTAGCCCCTTCGCGCTGATTTCGGCAAGGACTATTTACGCCTGCCGATGGCAGGCGACCACAATCAGAGCGATTTTGCCTTTCTCCCTGCTCCTTCGCGAATGTTTTTTGTGCAATCATAAAACTCGAAATTAAGCCTAATAAAATCACAGAGGAAGTATATAGAAATGAAAAAAATTGTATTGACATCGTTATTTTTTAGCCTGTCTATTTTGGCATTTGCAAAAAAGGCAGAACAATTTGTGCCTTCTATTCAGGAGGAATTTGTTGTAGACAAAGTAAATAAAAAACTTGGCTATCAATTGATTGATGGTGGAAACAAAATCGTGTTTATTTTTGACGCTCCATCACACAAAATTGACACTCCAAAAAAAGTGTTCGTTGAAGGCTCGTTCAATGGCTGGTCAAAAGGAAAGAGCAGCGCATGGAAGCTTGACAAGGACAAAAAATACTGGACATTGACATGTGATGTCGATGAAATAAATGTTCCTGGAAATTCAGGATTCCCTGAATTCAAGTTTTATGTGGTCGCAGAAGTTGAATATATCGAAAGAATCGTTGAAGTTGATTCTCATCGCAAACGAGATGAAGTAATAGAAACAAAGCCGATTTCAAGAATCCCTGGATTTCAAATGGCGGGCAACAGCTTGATTTTATTTCCTGGAGACGATCCAAATATCATTGTGGAAAATGAAAAAATCGCATCAAAACAAAAAAAATTAAAGGATTTTAACCTTTCGAGTCTCGAAGATCAAGCGAAAATTTCAAATGTTCGCCTTGTGCCTGGAACAAAAAATTTTTATCGTGGCTATCATCCATACAAGGCATCAAAACAAAACGATACAGAAAAAGAGAGAATTGCTTTGGTCGGAAAACTCATGGAACAATATGGCGTGAAGTCAGTGATAACGCTTTCTGGAAAAGAGGAGCCTTCAAAAAAAGAGAAAATTCCTTTGTATATACAAGCGATAGATTATATGGGCAATCATCTTACTGTTGACACTTCCTACAACACTGTTTATTACAATTCAACGAGCAGCGAATATGGCACGCTTATCGCTGATATAATCAGATTTATAAACTCACATCCAGGACCGTATTATGTTCACTGTAGACTTGGAACTGATAGAACTGGCGCAGTTTCTGCAGTTGTCGCAGCTTTGTGCGGAGCATCGTGGGAAGACATTTGCACCGACTACCAAAAGTCAAACGAGATGGGCATTGGTGAATTCAGAGACTACAGACTGCTTCAATATTCTTTTGAAAAAATGCTGGGGCATTCTATGAGCGAAGTTGAGAATCTGCAGAAAGAGATCTCTGCTTTTCTGACCAATCGTGGATTTGTCAATCAAAGTGAAATTGATGAGATGGTGAAAAATGTGAACGAATTACCATCTCCTGGCACAGAGCGTCAGGAGATGTAGGTTCTGTCAAGGAATGAAGCCCTTGTTGCTAGGGCAAACGCATTATAAAAAAGGCATTCACAATTGCAGCGTGGGCAATTACGAGAATTTCTTGCAAAGTGCGTTTTTTTTTTTTGAGAGTTCCGCTTGGAAATTGTGCTTGCGAAGCAAGCCACACTCGATGGCGCTTGACGCACTCCGTATTATATGTAGGTTGCTTCACCCCTATGGGGTTCGCAATTGCTCCCTCGCGGATTTGCAATTGAAAACTCTCGCGCCTGCGCAATGGACACCTTGAGAGGCTTCGCATAGACAAAATTTCTGTCTTCAATTGGGGTGTTACTCTTTCAGTATGTTCTTTTGTCGCTTTCTTTTTATAATGCGTTTGCCCTGCCCTTGTTGCCTCGAGTTCATTCCTTGTAAAAAGTGCAAAACGGATTTATAATAATTATATGCAGTATAGTAGTTACAGATTCGGTCTTGATTTAGGGACGAATTCAATTGGTTGGGCGGTGTATTCATTGGATGTGGAAAATTCCGCTTGCAATTTAGTTGACTTAGGCGTAAGAATTTTTTCAGATGGGCGCGATCCGAAAACAAAGGAGCCGCTTGCAGTAGAGCGGAGAAACGCTCGGCAAAGCAGAAAATTGATTTACCGCAGGAAACTTCGCCGGCGCGCAATGTTTCGGATTTTGCAGGAAGAGGGGCTTTTTCCAAAAACCAAGGAGAATGCGGTTGCGCTCAAAAAAGTAAATCCGTACGAACTTCGCGTAAAGGCGTTGGACGAAAGGCTTGAGCCTGGGGAGCTTGCCCGCGTGCTGTTCAATCTTTCCGTGCGACGCGGTTTTAAAAGCAATAGAAAGGATACTAGCGGGGCCTCTGAAAAATCGGAGAATTCAAAGTCCGAAAAGCTCTCGCAATCCGATATGCAGGAAAACCTACAGTCCGCAATCAAGCAGGAGCAGTGCAGGACACTCGGCGAATTTTTATGGAAGAACAAGGACAAGAACGGCGGCTTGCGTTTTGTTCCTGGCAGAATGAACTACTACCCTCTCAGACAGATGTATATAGAAGAGTTCAATGCAATAAGAAATGCACAGGAAAAATTTTATCCAAAAGTAAATTGGGATAAAATCTCTGAAGAAATATTTTATCAGCGCCCATTAAAACCTATGGAACGCGGTTCGTGCCAGTATATGAGCGAAAAAGAGCGGACTTGGAAGGCGATGCCATGCAGTGAAAAACTTCGTGTTTTACAAGAAATACGGAATTTAAAGTACACTGATGAAAACGGAAAAACACTTCCCGTCTCCGAGGAGCAGGAAAAAATCATTTTGGATTTGCTTTATACAAAAGATGCTGTAAAATTCGATGCATTGCGAAAAGCATTGCATCTCAACCAAAAATGCACATTCAATTTAGAGCGTGGAAGCAGAACAGAATTAAAAGGAAGTCCGACCGCTGTAAAAATGCGAAATGAAAAACGATTTGGAAAGCTGTGGGACACACTTTCTCTTGAAGAGCAGGATGATATTGTCGAGAGGCTTTTTACCGCCAATGAGGACGGCGAAGTCTTTAAAATGCTTGAAAAATATGATTTGAGCGATGAGCAAAAAAACGCAATCGTGCGCTTTAATCCTGTTGCGGGGACAACAATGCTTTGCCGGGAGGTTTCGGAGCAACTTGTCCATAAAATGGAGGACTTTACACAATGCGCAACATATGTCGCCGCCGTGGAGATGCTCGGTTACACATACGCCGACCAGAGCGTTGAAAAATATGATGAACTGCCGTATTACGGAAAAGTCCTTGTGGGTTCAACGATGGGAGTTGATGCGTCCGCACCTGAAGACAAGCCAGAAAAACGATACGGCAAAATCTCAAATCCGACCGTTCATGTTGCGTTAAATCAAACAAGAACCGTTGTGAACGCATTGATAAAAGAATATGGAAAACCAAAACAAATTGTGGTGGAGCTTTCCCGTGACTTGAAGGCAAGCAGAGAAGCAAAGGCGGATTTGCAAAGGCGGCAAAATGAAAATGCAAAACAGAATGAAAAAACAAACAAAAATATT
>X363_Desmarests_Spiny_Pocket_Mouse__coassemble_238_pt1 | contig 40307 bp, 31 predicted proteins | sample X363_Desmarests_Spiny_Pocket_Mouse__metabat2_high_PE_007 | metagenome-assembled genome bin X363_Desmarests_Spiny_Pocket_Mouse | reverse complement strand
TCCGTGGTCAGCCCTGCGACTGGAAGAATGTTTTTTATCGTTTTTACAAAAACTCGAAATTTAACCGAAGTATATTAATAAACATGCTGGGCCATATAAGCATTTTAAGGATAACAGACTTATTCCAATTTGTTTGTACGAAAAAATTGAACTCAAATCTACATCTGGCTTAAATACTATTCTTATATTCTCCAATCCAAATCTAGTAGATTTGTATGCATAAAAAAAATTCAAAATCTCCCCGCATCTTTTCTTGAGTTGAAACCATCAATATGATAAATTAGTAGTATGAATGTTGAATCAAAAAAGGGACGGCTTTTTGGGCATATTCAAGTGCCAGGGTCGAAGAGCCACACCATTCGCGCGCTGCTTTTTGCGTCCATTGCGGAAGGCACATCGCACATTAGAAATCCGCTTGGAGGGGAGGACTGTGTTTCTGCGAGCAAGGCTATAAAACTGTTTGGCGCGGAGGTGGACACTTCAAACACTTCGGAATGGATTGTGAGGGGCGCGGGACACAACGCGCACTTGCCTCAAGATGTGGTGAATGTGGGAAATTCGGGTTCGCTTTTGTATTTTATGGCTCCCATTGCCTCAACATTCAAGGGCTGGAGCATTTTCACAGGCGATGAATCGATTAGAACGCGCCCTGTGCTTCATTTGGTGGATGCGCTCAATCAACTGGGTGCAGAATGCTCTGTTTCACGCCCTGAAAAAAACGCACCGCCGATTTTGATAAAAGGTCCAATCAAACCACATCAAAAGCTTGTGACAGACGGAAGGCTCTCCCAATATATCAGCGGAATTATGATCGCCGCAAGTCTTCTTGACGGAAAAACAGAAATTGAGCTCACCGATCCAAAGGAAATTCCTTTTCTGAATATGACAAGGATGTGGCTTGAAGAATTTGGCGTTCCTCTTGCAATTTCGAGCGACTGGAAACACATAACCGTTTCAGGACCAGTGGAATTCAAGGCGTTTGACAAGGCGGTTCCGAGCGACTGGGAGGCACTTGCGTTTCCGATGCTCGCCGCGATTTTAAGCGAAAGTAAAATCGTGATTGACGACATAGACAATTCAGGAAGCCAGGGGGACAGCGCGATTGTCGAGATTTTTAAATCCCTTGGGGCGAACATCACAGAAAGCACGAACATCATGAAAAACGAAGAAGCCACAAGCGACAATTCGCTTGTGGTAAAGGGTGGCTCGCGACTTTCTACGGAGCATCTTCCAAACGGAGAGCTGCACGCAAACCTTTCCGGCTATCCCGATGCGATTTGTGCGCTTGCCGTGTGCGCCTGCTTTACGGAAGGAACGGTTTTTATTGAAGATATAGGCGTCTGCCGAAAAAAAGAGACCGACAGAATTGAGGTTATGCAGTCTGAATTACGGAAGCTAGGGGCGAATGTTGAGTCGGGAAGCGACTGGCTGTGCATTCATGGACACTCCCCCCTCTTAAAAAATGGCGACAAGAATCCCGAATTTAAAATCCACGGCGGAACGGTCGAAAGCTATTGCGACCACAGAGTTGCGATGAGCCTTTCTTGCTTGGGACTGGGGCTTCCAGATGGAGAAAAAATCATCGTAAAAGACGCAGAATGTTGTTCTGTGTCTTTTCCAGGATTCTATGAAAAGATGAACACGATAAATGCGAATTTTAAATGCGAGGTATGAAAATAAAAAATGAGAAGAAAGGCTATTATCTTTACAGAAGACTACAAAAATCTCTTGCAGCTGACGGCGTATCTTGTTCAAGACGACTGGGAGCTAGTCTCAGGCGGAGAAACTGCAGAATTCCTTGAAAAAAATTCTATTTCTGTCTCAAACGACCCATCACTCACAAGCGCATCGCGTTCAGGAGACGGCTTCACGACTATCCTTAATTTGGTAATGAACTCTCGCATTCAAAAAGCGAATAATCCTCGTACAGCCGACAACATCACTGAAATCGCACCTCTCGCTTGCGTGAATATTATTCCAAAATATGAAAATTTGGACACAGAGAATGAGAATGTGTCAATTGCAAATAAAATAGACCATAAACATATATCGCTGATTAGAGCGGCCGCAAAAAATTACATGAATATTCTGATTTTGACAGATCCAGAAGATTATCAAGAGGCAATTATACAATTAAAGACAGATAGTGTTTCAGATGAGTTTCGGCTGTATCTTGCGGCAAAGGCTTTGAACTTAACCGCTGCATATGATGCTGGAATTGCAATTTCACTTTTATCTCATAACTTAAAAACTGATTTTCCCGATTATTTCGTTGCCCCATATAAAAAGATGAAGCATATCATTCATGGAACAAATGCACATCAAGCAGCCTGTCTGTATTCGCTTCCTTGTGCACATTCGGCCCTTTCAGGATTTCGAAAGATTCAAGGAGAAGAATTGGACTTTGGCGTTATGAAAAACAATTTTTCCGCATGGAATGTCGTCACACTGTTCCACAGGCTTTTAAAAAATCCGTTTGAAGTTTCCAGCACAGACAGCTTTGGCTATCCATACTCCACACAATTCACGCCTACCGCAGGCTCTGTCTTTACAATTGGAATAAAATTTTGCACTCCTGTTGGCGCGGCGTTTGGCCCTGATGTTGCGACATCCTTTTCAAAAACAATAAACTGCGCCCTTGAATCGTTTGACGGCGCAGTGATTGGATGCAGTGCAGTTATTGATGAAAAAGCGGCTACAGAAATAATAAAAACAAACATCTCCGCGGTAATTGCGCCTGATTTTGTCAAGGGGGCGCGTGAAATACTCGCTGAAAAAAAATCTATTCGCTTAATCATTGCATCAAACCCTATTGCAAGCGTTGTTGAAGCTTCCACAATCGATGGAGGTCTTTTAGCCCAAATTTCAGATTGCGTCTTGTTCAAACAGTGGAATACAGTGACAAAAAAACGCCCGACGCAACCTCAAATTGATGCAATGGCTCTTGGAACGATGTTAAGCATAGCCGCAAAATCCAACTCCGCAATAATAATAAACGACAACGCTGTCATTGGCATTTCATCTGGACAGAGCAGCTGGAGAAAAGCACTTTCCATAGCTATTGACGACGCACAGGAATGCTTTAAAAATAACCTAACCTCTTTGGACACAAATGCCGAAGTATTAGTAAGCGATGATTCTATTCCGTTCGGTGACTTCATATATAGGCTTCCAGAAATCGGTGTCAAGGCGATTATTCAACCAGGTGGCTCGCAAACTGACAATGAGTTTATTGAATATTGCAACGAGCATGAGATTTCTATGATTTTTACGAAAATGACGCACTTGAACTTTTAACCGCTCATTTTGAATTTTCAGAGGATTTTATGCTCTATTATCTTGGCGTTTACGCACAACAATTTTTTGGTCCAGCGCGTCTTCTCCAATCATACATTATTCTCATTGCGCTTGCACTGTATTCATCTTTTTTCCTTACATTCTTGTTGCTTCCCAAATTTTATCCCTATCTTCCACACGACAGAGGGCGAGAATTTACCATATCTGCAGAGGCAGCAAAAGGAAAGCCGACAGGGGCAGGAATCGTATTCATCACCATTTTTGTGTTAATATGCTTTTTGTTTGTTCCAATGGGAATTCTTCAAGGCGGTATCCTTGCTCTCACATGGTTCACTATGCTCACTGGCTTTCTTGATGACAGAAGCACTTCTCCATGGGGTGAATATCTCAAAGGCTTCTTGGACTTCATTATAAGCGTACTAACCGCAGCTCTCATATACTATTGCATTTCAAAATTAAATTACGATGGGCATGTTTACTTTTGGTTTCCCTTTGTGACACATCCTGTATTAGTGAATCCTATTGTATTTACACTCATCAGCACCATTTTAATTTGGACTTCAATAAATACGACAAACTGCACCGATGGAGTGGATGGACTTTCAGGAACATTGGTTTTAATCGCTTTATTAACGCTCGGAGTCATATTTTATTTTATTTTGGGACATTCAAACATCGCGGCATACCTTCTTGTCCCTCACATAAAAGACGGAGCAAAATGGGCATTGATGACATTCTCTCTTGCAGGCGCACTTATGGGATATCTTTGGCACAACGCCTATCCAAGCAAAGTGTTAATGGGAGATGCGGGAAGCCGCGCATTGGGCTATTTTATCGGCGCAATGGTGCTAATCAGCGGAAACCCTCTTTTATTCTTGGCGACATCAACAATAATTTTCCTCAATGGGGGAATGGGACTCGTAAAAGTCGCTCTTTTGCGTTTCTTTAAAATCAGAATCTTTGAAACGATACGGTTTCCCCTGCATGACCACATGAGAAAAAACAAAGGCTGGTCACCAACACAGGTTCTCTTGAAATTTATGATTATGCAACTGCTTATAACGGTTGCAGTAGTAGGAATATTCTTTAAGGTACGATAAGAGAGTTTTATAATTATGAAAATATAAAAAACATTCGCAAAGGCGCAGGGAGAAAGGCAAAATCGCTCTGATTTCGGTCGCCCGCCGATAGGCAGACGAGTGGATAATCCTTGCCGAAATCAGCGCGAAATGCGCTGGCGCATGGTTTTGACCTTTCTCACTGCAACTGGGAGAATGTTTTTTAGTTTTCGAGGAGACAAAAGATGGCGGAAGATTTTTCTTTTCAGATTACAGAATCTATTGGAGTGCTTTCAACAAGCAAATCTGGATGGACAACAGAATTGAACAAAGTTTCATGGGGCGGAAGACCTGCGAAATTCGACTTGAGAGGCTGGTCGCCCGACCATCAAAAGATGGGAAAAGGCATAACGCTTTCCGATGAAGAGCTGAAAAACTTGAAAGCCCTCATCAATAATATTGCATTGGACTAAAATAGCAGTCATTACAAGACTGTAGGTCTTGTAAATCTCAGAAAGTTTCAAAGATTGCTCCATAAGTGAATTTACCAACCATCTCGCATGTTTTGGTAGCGCAGCGAACAAAATGTAAAATAAATAGGTGAACACAAGCCTATTCGTCATTATAGTATCGTTGTAAGTTCGCCTTACATTTGCTCGTACTCTGCGCTACGACCGCCTTTCTTAAAAATGATTTCGTAAAGCATTTTCTGCAAAATGACATCTTCAAGCAAGGCGCCGCCACTCCTCACCTCTATATCGGCTGAGGAAAGCAGGGCAAGCACAGCAAGCGATTGTCCTTGAGACCAAATTCGAGCCGCCCTTCCATATTGTGTCTTCATTTTTTTGCTGGAGAACCCATTTATCTTCAAATTAAAGTCATCGGCTTTTCCAGCCGCGGCGAGCTTTTGCCAAATGACGAGTTTTCTAAAACAAGAGGAGAGTCCTGCGATTATTAAAACGGAAGAATTGTCTTTTGAAAGACGGATTTTTTGGAGAATCTCAAGAGCTTTTTCAAGGCGGCAAGAAGGTTCTTCATTCACTTCGGACAGAGCGTCAAAAAGTGAAAATGCATTCTCCTCTCTATCGTGCGTTAAAATCGCCTCAACATCATCGGTGTTGATTGCATGGTCTTTTGGAAAACAAATAAAAAATCGCGAGCATTCGTTTTTCAGCGTCTCCGTATTGTTTTCCACCATCTCAAGAATTAAAGACGCCGCCGACTCCGTGATTTTGTAGCCGTTTTTTGAAAAATAACTGTTCAACCAAGGAATTTTCCTCTCTTCAAACATTTCCCAAAAAATCTTTTTGTTTGTTTGAGGAATCGCCTTCTCTATTTTTGAGTCAATTGAAATTTCGTCTGAAACCAAAATCAAGACGGCGGCATCGGAAGCAGAAGATGAAATCCATTTTAAAATCATATCTATTTCATCCTTCTTTTTAATTGCATCCGCCCCCTTCACAACGACGCAGGTGCTTGAAGAAAAAAGGCTGTCCGACTCCAAAATTGATATATATTCAGCAGGTGAAGTCTCATATGCATAAAAAAGATACTCTTCAAGCTGTCCGAATTTTTTTTTCATTGATTCTTTTTCAGCCGAAACAGCGTCATTTCGTTCTCCCGTTTCAGGTCCTGTATACAGATATGTGGCCATAGAATGCGTCAGTATGTGCGAACGATATTTGCAAGCACCCCTACAATCCTCACATCCTGACAATAAATCGCCTGAAAGTCAGGGTTTTCGGGCTGAAGCCGAATTCGTGTCGTCTCGTGATAATATCGCTTTATCGTAATCGCATCGTCAATAACCGCCACAACAATTTGTCCGTCAACAACCGCAGAGGTCTGCTCCACAATCGCAAGGTCGCCTTCAAGTATCCCTGCATTTATCATGCTTGTTCCGCGAACACGCAAAGCAAAATAACTTTTTCCAGGTCGAATAAACGGCTCTGCAAGATTTACATACCCATCAAGATTTTCTTCGCAAAGCAAAGGCTTTCCTGCGGCAACTGTTCCTAAAAGAGGGATTTTGTTCACATACAGCCTTGGCTCGTGAGCCCTTTCGTCAACTAAAACACGAATCGAACGAGAGCGTTTTTGCTCCGTTGAAAGATACCCTTTTTTTTGCAGCGCAGAAATGTGATCTTGAACTGCACGAAGCGAAATGCCAAAGTGTTCGCTTATTTCGCGAACTGTTGGAGGATATACATTTTCCTCCGTAAAGTTAGCGATAAATGTAAGAACTTCTCTTTGCCTATCTGTAATTTGTTTCATAAGACACCTCTCTTTAAATATTCTTTTATTGTAGTGCAAGCATTTTCAACAAAGACCCCTTTTATCTATTGCAAGCTATCATCTACTCCTCTTCAAATTTCGACTCAAACAGAGCTTCTATTGCCTCTGCAGCCTGTTGTTCGTCAGAGCCAGTCGTCCTCAATGTTAGAACGGTGTTATATCCCGCAGCCATTGTGATTACTCCCATAATGGATTTAGCGTTTACCTCCGTATCATCGCGGGAAAGAATTATTTCGCATTCAAATTTGTTAGCCGCTTGCGCAATAATTGCAGCGGGACGAGCGTGAATACCAGCGCGGTTTTTTACCGTAAGAATTTTTTCGACCATAGCCTTTCGTTTCCTTCTTTATTTAATATATTTCATCATTTCCATAATATATAGATGAAGCCTCTCCATTTTCTATCCATTTCAAAACATTTTGACTAAATTCCTTCGCAGAGCTCTCTCCCATATTCTTCAGTCTCTCATTCATACTCGCAGCCTCTATAATAATCGGTAAATTTCGCCCATGTCGAACAGGAATAGTCAAGATAGGAATTTTTACACCCAAAATATCAGTGAACTTAGGGTCAAGTCCCAAGCGTTCATAAGACTTTTTTGAATCCCATTCTTCAAGTTTGACCACAAGCTGTATCTCCTTTTGCTCAAGAACAACACCAGTTCCATAAAGTCGGGAAACATTTATAATTCCAACGCCGCGTATTTCCATATGATGGCTGATGAGAGGATTCGCTCCACGCCCCAAAAGTGTATTTCCATTTACGCAGCGAATTTCAACAGAATCATCCGCAACGAGACGATGCCCTCGTTCAACCAATTCAAGCGCAGTTTCGCTTTTTCCAATTCCCGACTCGCCAAGAAGCAAAATTCCAACGCCATACACTTCAACAAGAACAGCATGAATTGTTTTTTTAGGCGCAAAAATATTTGAAAATATACGAATTAATCGAGAAGAAAAATCCGTTGTCTCAAGGCTCGTTTGTAGAATGGGACAACACGCCTCTTCAGCCAAACGAAAAAACATTTTTGTAGGCTCACGATTGTTTGAAAAGACACAGCATGGTATCTTATAGGAAAAAAATTGTTTCAGCGACGCATCATTCTTTTCATCGTGAAGCTTTTGAATATATGCCGTTTCACCTTTGCCAAAAAGCTGCACACGCTTATATACAAACGAGTCGAAAAATCCTGAAATCGCAAGTCCTGGCCTATTTATATCTGGAATCGAGATTTCACGAACAAGCCCCCTCCTTCCGCCAATACATCGCAACTCAAGGGCATCATGACCTGACAAATCCAATTCCAGCAAGTCCAAAACGGTAAACTTTTTTTGCGCCATACAAGTATACTATACACGGCATTGTTTTTTTATTCAATGACTTTTTGTTGTGTTTTTTAAATTTTTGAACCTATTTTAAAAAATCAACATCCCCTTGATACAGAACATCGATTCAGTTGATTCCGTCAAGAAATGGATTTTAGCCATCCCTACCCTTTTGTGCCAATAAATGTATACCCCGCCTCTTTCACGGCTTGCGCGATTTTTTTCTCGTCAACATCTTTTGACAGTTTCAATACAACTTCGCCTTTTTCATGACTTGCAGCCGCCTCGTCAACCCCCTTGATTTTTTCAAGAGCCGCCTTCACATGAGCCTCGCAATGGGCGCACATCATTCCCTCAACTTTAATCGTTCTTTCAGCCATTTCTTCACCTCCAAAACTTTTTACATGACTTGAATTTATTTTTACTCGCCTTTCCCTGCGAATATTATACAAATTTAATCGAAGCGCATTTGAAACTACAAAAAAACTTGAAAGGCTCATCGCCGCCGCCGCAAACATTGGATTCAAACTCCACCCAAGAGAATGGTAATAGCATCCCGCGGCAAGCGGAATGCCAATGACATTGTAGAAAAACGCCCAAAAGAGATTTTCCTTTATATTTAAAAGAACCCGACGGCTCAAGCGAATTGCAGCGACCACATCCAAAAGAGATCCTTTCATAAGCACAATATCGGCAGCATCAAGGGCAACGTCGGTACCCGCTCCAATTGCAATGCCAATATCCGCGCTCGTCAAAGCAGGAGCATCATTTATGCCGTCCCCCACCATGCAAACCATGCCATGAGCCTTCAATTGTGAAATAGCATCTGCTTTACCATCAGGAAGAACCCCCGCAATGATTTTATCAACGCCAGCAGTCTTTCCAATAGCATACGCCGTTTTTTCATTGTCGCCTGTAATCATAACAGTATGAAGATTTAAATTGCTCATTTGACGAACAGCAGACACACTATCTTCTTTCAAGACATCGGAAAGCGCAATCAGTCCCAAAAGCCTTCCCTCGCACGCAAACAAAAGAGGTGTTTTTCCTTCTGTAGAAAACACTTCAGCGGCGAGAAGCATTTTGTCATCAACAGTCGAAGTCCCGTTTGTTTCCAACAGATTTTTAATATATGTCACATTTCCACCAGAAACCTCTTTTCCATTAACAATGGCAGAAAGCCCGTTTCCTGGAAGAGCCGAAAAATTCTCCGCCTCAAAAAGAGACAAGGCTGTGCTTTCAGAATTTTTTGAATCGCTTGAATATCCAGAACTGCTTGGACTTTCACCGCCCATCTCCTCCGCATACTTTTTTATCACCGCTTTTGCGATGGGATGTTCGCTTTTTGCCTCAAGGCTTGCAGCAATCCTCAAAAACTCATGTTCTGCAAGTCCCGATGCGGTAATAATATCTGTCACATACATTTCGCCTTTTGTTAAAGTGCCCGTTTTATCCAGCGCAACAACAGATATTTTTCCCAACGCTTCAAGACTAGCAGATGTCTTAAAGAGAATTCCATTTTTTGCACCAATGCCATTTCCGACCATAATCGCCACAGGAGTTGCAAGCCCCAACGCACATGGGCAGCTGATTACCAACACTGCAATCGCCCGCGAAAGCGCAAACGGAAACGATGCGCCGACTATCAACCACACGGCAAGCGTAATAATAGAAATTGATATAACAATCGGCACAAAAACGCCCGACACCTTATCTGCGATTTTTGCAATCGGCGCTTTTGTTGACGCGGCATCAGAAACCAACTGAATGATTTTTGAAAGCGTTGTGTCTTCCCCCACTCTTGTCGCCCTGCATTTTAAAAAACCATTCATATTGAGCGTAGCGGAAATCACTTCAGAACCAGTCGTTTTGTCAACAGGAATGCTCTCGCCCGTAACCGCCGCTTCATTTATCGCGCTCTCCCCCTCGACAACAACTCCATCAACGGGGACGCTCATTCCAGGGCGCACAATAAAAACATCCCCAATTTTGACATCCGCAATCGGCACGGAAACCTCTTCTCCATCTCGCAACAAAACCGCAGTTTTAGGCGCAAGATTCATCAGAGACTTCAAGGCATTTGTCGTCCGTCCTTTTGAAATGGACTCAAGCAGTTTTCCAACGGTAATCAGCGTCACAATCATCGCAGCCCCCTCAAAGTAAAAGCTTTGCATATAGGAAGCAACGCGATTTCCATCGCCTTTCACAACGGCGTCCGTCAAATTAAATAAAACAACCGTGCTATACAAAAACGAAACGCCCGAACCAAGCGCAACAAGCGTGTCCATATTCGGAGACCCATGCAAAACCGAGCGAAAGCCACTGATAAAAAATTTTTTGTTTATAAAAAGAATGATGGCCGCCAAAATCATCTGCAAAAGAGCGATAGCAACATAATTTCCTTCAAACCAGTGTGGAAGTGGAGCGTTCCACATGTGATGCGCCATACTCACATACATCAAAAGAAGCAGAGAAACAGAAGATAACACAAGGCGCTTTATCAAAATCGGAGTCTCTTTGTTTTCAAGCGTATTTTCAGAGGAAGTGTCAACGGAAGTAAGGACTTGCTTTGGCAGAACGTTTTTGCCACCCATAACAGATGCCCCATACCCCGCTTTTTCAACTGCGGAAATTATTTTTTGAGAGTCCGCAACACCATCAACATTCATTGAATTCGTCAAAAGGGACACGGTGCACGAAGAAACACCTTTCACTCCCGAAACCGCTTTTTCCACACGAGAAACACAAGCCGCACAACTCATCCCCGAAACAGAAAATCTTTGCATACTTTACACTCCCATAGAAAAACAAACATGAGTTTTGGACAGTCCCTCTATTTTAGCGACCGAAATAGAGGGGCAGCACACTTTCTCAAATAAAAACACAAAGCCTGAATTACAAACAGATGCGCAACGCGCTTAAACTTTGTGATGGGTGCGCTATCCCACACACCCACAAAAGCACAAGATATTTTCGATAGTAAAATCAGCGAAATCCACGAAGTGAAACCTCAAAAATCCGCAAGGTCATGCAAAACCCACCCGCACACAAAAACGCATGCACACCGCATCCATTCTTGCTTCTTTTTGAGCATCTTTATCCTTTGTAATCAATAATCACATTTCGCCCGTTTTGCGTTACATCAACTTTTGCAGAATATCAAGCAGCTCTTCAACAACATCATCGTTCCCAGTCTTTATTTCGTCAACAACGCAAGACTTTATATGGTTGGAAAGCAGCTCCCGTGCAAAGCTCTTGAACGCCCCTTGCGCCGCTGACACTTGAATCAACACATCGGTACAATAGACATCCTGCTCAAGCATTTTTTGCACTGCGTCAATCTGTCCTTTTATTTTATTCAAGCGAACCGTAAGACGATGCATTTCCTCTGGCGTTCGTTTTTTCGTCTTTTTACAAGAGCCATATTTTCGCTCTGTGTTTTCCATATTCAAACCTCCTTTAACATATAACTTTGTAAAATTGCACATACCATATACTGGTAGCAGGTAGTTTATTTAAATATATACAAGGGGAAGAGATTTGTCAAGATAAAAAAAATCAGAGAGTATGAATTTCGACTTTTATCCTAATAAAAAAAAACATTCGTGAAGGCGAAAGGAGAAAGGCACAATCAGCGCACGGTGCGCATGAAGCTTGATTCTTACGAGTCAGCCACGAGCCCTCTCCCTATCCTTATACTGGGGCTATCTCCCATCCACCCCGAGTCCAAACAGCGCAAAATCCCCTTTGCAGGGGTCATGAGGCCAGATTTCTTTTAACTCCTGTGTGATAGCTTTTGCAGTCTTGAGCGATGCGGACGCGTTTTTTTCAATAAGACCTAGCTTTACGCTTTCTTGAATAACATGGGTGTCCAAAGGGATTGTCAAATCCGCAGGGCTGTACCATCTCCACAGCCCCACATCAACAGGAGAATCAACACGCACCATCCATCGCAAAAACATATACACGCGCTTGTTTGCAGAATCTTTGCCGTGTGGAACAATTTTGCAGCCAGGGAAAGCAGATGAAACAGCCGCCCCTAAATCGGAACAAGCGCCTTCTGCCGTGCCCTCTTTCTTACACTGTTCATTGCACATTTCACTCCATCGCGCATGTATGTAGTCTCCGAATGAAGGAGAGGCTTTTAAAATCTCCGAAAGCCGTGAAAAAAGCGCAACCATGTCGTTATAGGAATAAAAACGGTAGAATTTCTTTTCATAGTCGCCTTCGCAGCCACAAGAATCGGCAAGGACGCAAAAATCAGATGTATAAGCATCGCCTAAAAGCCACGATGCCATTCCACCAGCCTTATCCGCCAAAGAGAAAATGCTTTTTATTTTCGGAATAAACTGGCTTCTGCTTCCAAAAGAGAGCATCGCCGCAATAAACGCCGCCACTTCTGCATCGCGCGCATCCGCATACCACCGTAAAAATTGGCTGGGGTCGTCATTTAAAAAACTCGCAGCTTCATATTTTTCTGCAAGCCCTTTGAGTCGCACGGCAGTTTCTTTCGTCATAAGATATAGTATAGCACAAAACGATTTTTTATGGTACAGTATGTCCATTATGGCAGATACAAAACCTTATCGACTTGCAAGTCTTGAGTATAAAAGAGAAAGAACGGTTGTTGATGTTCCAAACAGCCGCAATCAAATTATTAGAATTGGCGGTTCACGCATTGTCTGCATCGCAGGTCCGTGCGCAGTTGAAAACCGAGAGCAAATTATGGAGATTGCATCCGATGTCGCAGCAAGTGGAGCAGTTATGCTTCGTGGAGGCGCATACAAACCGCGCACCTCTCCCTATTCGTTTCAGGGGCTTGGAGAAGAGGGATTAAAACTCCTCAAGGAAGCGGGAGACAAATTCGGACTTCCTATTGCAACAGAAATCGTTGACACATCGTTAGTCTCCATTATGGAACAATACGGCGTTGATGTGTATCAAATCGGCGCTCGAAACATGCAGAACTTTGAGCTTTTGAAAAAAGTTGGCGTTTTGCGAAAGCCTGTCATATTGAAAAGAGGACTTTCCGCGACAATTGAAGATTTGCTGATGGCGGCGGAATATCTCATGTCAAGCGGAACGGAAAAAGTCATCCTGTGCGAACGGGGAATCCGCACATTCGAGCGCGCGACGAGAAACACCTTGGATTTGAGCGCAATTCCAGTGCTCCGCTCACTCACCCACCTGCCAATCATTGTTGACCCAAGCCACGCTGTGGGGCTACGCGATAAAATTCCACCAATGGGTCTTGCCGCAATCGCAGCAGGAGCGGATGGAATCATCGTTGAAGTTCACTGCAACCCAGAAAAAGCATTGAGCGATGGACCGCAGGCGCTTCTTCCCAATCAGTTCGACAAATTGATGCACGACATAGAGGCGCTCGCTCCTGTTCTTGGAAAAGCCATAGCGCATGTAAAGGAAATCGCTCCTGCATCTCTCAATTCAAACGCAAGTGAAAATTCCGATGATAAAAAAGCGTCAAAAAAAGACCACATTGTTTGTGCATACAGCGGAAACCGTGGCGCATATGCAGAGCAGGCAATAGAACGATATTTTGATTCAGACAAAATTTTAAAGCAGGAGGAGCCTTCGTTCAGCGAAGTGTTCCAAGCAGTCACGGATGGAAAAGCGGACTACGGTCTCATCCCAATAGAAAATTCTCTTGCAGGTTCTGTCTATGAAAACTACGACAACCTTTCACGATTCTCTGATGTCTCAATTGTGGGAAGCGTCACCTTGAACATACGGCATTCTCTTCTCGGAGTGCTCGGCGGAAGCATTGAAAACATAAAGAACATTTACTCGCATCCTCAGGCATTGAGCCAGTGCAAAAAATATCTTGAATCTCATCCAGAATGGAAACATATTGAAGCCGCATCAACCGCAACAGCCGCGATGATGGTTTCAAAACTCGACTCTCAAGAAAACGCCGCAATTGCAAGCCCCGTAAACGCATCTTTGTATAAGCTGGAGACATTGTGCGAAGACATAGAGGATAATCCAGGCAACTTCACGCGATTTGTTGTGATAAAGGCGAACAATTCAGTGACAAAATACAAGAATTCAAATGTCGCGCCAAAAACAGCAAGCGTCATCTTCAAGACGAAAAACGAGCCAGGCGCACTCTACCATTGTCTTGGCGTCATAGACGAATTCAACCTCAACCTTTCTCGTTTGGAGTCTCGCCCCATTCAAGGAGAGCCGTGGAAATATTGGTTCTACGCCGACATCGACCTTTCCGCAAACGCCGAAACCCACACAGAAAAAGAAGTGAAGGCGCATGTGGACAGCGCAATCGAAGCGCTAAAGCGCGCCGCTGAAGATGTGAGAGTTTTGGGGATCTACTAGAAGACTATTTCCCGAACAAATCGGCATGAGTGCCTGTTTCGTCACATGATAAAAAAAGTCCCCTCCAACCCATGCGGTCAGAGGGGACTTTTACATTCAAAACCCAGAATCACGTCTATTTTGTCTTTTTTGCTGAAGACTTTGCTTTTGCACCTGACTTCTTTTCTTTCGCTGGCTTTTCAGCGGCGGACTTTTCAGATGATTTTGCTGCACTCTTTTTCACGCTGGATTTCGCCGCAGTTTTTGCAACTTTTGGAGCGAATGGCTTTAGCAAATTCTCGCACTTGTACTCAGCCTTTTGAGATGCACCAAGAAGCGTCTTGTACTGTTCAAGAACAGCCGCCTCTTCCTTTTCGCAAATCAAGGCAAGAACTGCATGAAGAATGATAGACGCTTCAAGCAGCTCTTTGTTGAACCACACAACGCCATTGAATTCGTTCGCGCCAGAAAGCATCCTTGCCTTTGTGCCCGATGTGAGCATCGCAACAAAATCGTAGGCGGCTTTCTTTGCATCTTTTGCAATTTCCTTGCAGCAAGAAACCTTCGCAACCTCAAACATCTTGTCAAGCTCAAAGCGCATATCGCACTTGCACAATCCAAGACTCTGGTACAGCTCATGGAATTTTCGTGGCATCGCCCAGTCAGAAACAAAACCATAATGCGCGTACTCTCGAACCATTATGTAGCAGCAAAGCAAATCAGAAAGATTTGAATTGCATGCAAGTGCTGTCTGAATAAACGCTTGTGAATCCTTGGCTTTTTTCAGCGCCGCAGACACATCGTCAGATGCTTTCACTGCGTTCTTGACAGAAAGCAAAACGATTTTTGAAATCTCTCGCTCAAAACCTTCAAACTGCTTTTCGGGTGCGCTTAAAGAAGCTCTATCCCCTGCAAAATTATTCGCGGCGCGGTAGAATTCCACAGCCTTGTCCTTCACGGAGTCAATCAAATCCTTCACCTGCTTTTTAAGCGCGGCTTCTGTCGCCTTTGCAGATTCATCAGAGTGCAAGATTTTATGCAATTCAGGAACAAGCACATTTGCAAAATCGCCGAACGGCTTGTAAAGGTCTTTGTAGCAAATCTCCTGCCATTCTCTTTCCAAATCGTATGTGCCTCGTCCATTGAGCGTATCACACAAAATCTGATAGCGGTGGTCAGGAGCATCCACAACTTCATGAATGTCCATATACACTTGATACTCAAAGCCGTTCAAACCGATATACATACCGCGCTCGCAAATCTCTCTGCTTCGTCGAACAAACCACAAGCCGCTTCTATGCTCGCGGAAGATGCAGTATTTATCATCCTCTGCATGCAAGTTCAAGGCCTCTGAAATTGACTTCGAGCGCATTTCATTGTGTCGCTCCTCGCCCTCGCCAACTTTCACTGCATATTCACAAGACTGCTTAATCCAACCTTGCGCTCGCTCATACTTATTGTTATAGAAGACGACAGAATATTCAGAGCCAGCGGAGTTTGAATAGGCAAATATATTTTCGTTCACATAACTGCCATCCCACACGTCATAGAACAGGAAGTTCTCCACATTCGCAAACACATAGCGCTTTTTCATAAGCGGGAAGATGTCATGCCAGTGGCGATTGATAAGATTTTGGTCAGGAGTCTCATTCTTGTACGCCTTTGTGAATTCCATCCCATATTTTTCTGTGAATCCTTCAATCTGTCCGTGTCCGAACATCGGAAGACCTGGCATCGTAATCATCAATGTACACACACCAAAGTACTTGTCGTCTTTTCCAAACTGTGCGACAGCCGTGTCCTCGTCAGGATTGTTCATAAAGTTTACATATCGTTTGAGAATCTGCGGGTCGAATTTTATCGTATTTTTAACGCTGTCGCGATACTTTTGATTCTCCTCTTTTTTCAGCATGTTCATAAACGCACTGTTATACACGCGGTGCATTCCAAGCGTACGGACAAAGTAGCCCTCCATCATCCAAAAGGCCTCTGCCAAAAGCAATGTGTCTGGAACTTCCGTTGCAACTCTGTCAACAACTTCACGCCAGAATTCGTTGGGGATTCTCTCTTCAAACTCTTTGTCCGTCAACGCATATTCCGCGCGCGAATAAATATCTCCTCCGTGGCCTGGCTGTGGATACCACAATCGACGGATTGATTTTTTCGCAAGAACCATCGCCGCGTCAAAGCGAATAATCGGGAAGTTTCGGGCGACATGCAAAATGTCCTGCATAACCGCCTCGCGCGCCTCAGGATTCAAAAAGTCAATCTGCGCGGTGTCATTCCACGGCATGCCCGTTCCATCGTTTCCATGATAGATATAACGCGTGTCGCCCGTTTGGTTGTCCACCCGCTTGAAGACAACAGAGCAGTCAGAGTGATTGTAATAGTGATTTTCAAGATAGACTCCAACTCGTCCGTCATGGCTCAAATTCTCGCCATCAAATGAGTAGGAAGGAGAAGGAGGGTCACGCCTTTGAACGAATCTATCAGGATGGTTTATCACCCAATCAGAATCCATGCCCGTATGGTTTGGAACCATATCGCTGGCAAGACGGATTCCACGCTGCCACAGCCGCTGCCGTAAGTTTGCAAGCGCATCCCAGCCACCAATATTCCATGCGATATTGTAATCGTATAGCGAATATGCAGAAGCCGCGGCCTCTGGATTTCCACAAATCTGCTTTATTCTTTTTGAAGCGTTGCTGCGCTCCCACAAACCGATGAGCCAAAGACCAGTAAAACCTTCATCGCGCAATGCGTCAAGCTCCTCGTCAGGAATTTGGTCAAGACGCGTAATCGGGCGGTTGTATTTTTTTGTGAGCTGATCCAACCACACAAGAACCGTTTTCGCCATCAAAATAACGCATGGCATCCACTCTCGGTCAGGGCTGAATCGCTCGTACTCTTTCATCAGACCGTCATAGTTATACGGCTCCATTTCAACATCGCCGCCATTTGTCGGATGCCACCCCATTTTCTCTTCTTCTGAAAGGCTGTCCATTCCCGCAAGAAGGCGGCGCAAGAAATCGCCCAGCAAATCCGCCCAGTATTGCCTGATGTAGTCGAGCTGCCCTTTCAGGCTGTTCGGACTGAACACAACAGGCTCGCGCAGCATCGTAATCAAATCGTGGTTGAACGGACCGAATGTTGGAAGTCCTGCAAATGTCTTTTGTACAGAAGCCCATGCCTTGTCATACAACGGATTTTTCTGCAGCTCCACATCGGAGAACATAATCGCAAATGGTCTGAACGCAGGGTTTTCGTTTGCAAGGTGAAGCAGCACCCATTCTTCAAGCGTTTGCTCTCGGTTAGAGCGCATCGCTTTTGTGCCTGCGTCAAGACAGTCCTTTTCAAGATATTCCTCCGCTGTGATTTTTCCTTGGTACACTTCCACAGGAGGAAATTTAGCCATAAACTCAAGAAGCATCTTGTCAACTTCTTCTTTTGTAAACTGTTCATTCAAGGCTGACAAAGCCTGTTTAAATGAGTCCTGCACTTTGTCTCGCCGATATGTCATACAAACATAGTGGAAAATCTCATCTATCAATCCCATTGCATTCAAAGAACCTGCGGAAATGCGCTTTTCCGTTTGTCCCCGCTCGTCAAAAACTTTATTAAGTCTTTCTGCAAATTTTCTCACCGCCTGAATGTTAGCAAGAATGACATTTCCACTAGAAGCATACAGCTGTTCGTCAAACTTGCACAAGTCGCGAATCGTTTTGCTCACATGGAATTCGTTGTACGAAATATTCATTATTTTCCTCCGTGTAATGAAGTTATCTCTTTTATTTTTTCAATCAATGATTCATCTTTCAAAAGGTCTTCCATAATCACAGGAAGCCTGTATGTCCAGTTGAATTGGCTGACTGTTCCTGGAATGTTAATTCTTTCATCGTCTGGATTTTCAAGCCAATACTTTTCTTCAAGCGAAAGGAAATCTTGCATCGGAGGAATGTACCAAAGGCTATTCGCATTGGAAAGAGCCTTTAGAATTCCCAATGCAATCTTCTCGTTGTATGGAGAAGAGACGAGCGCGTGTATCCCATTGTTGTCCCAGCCTTCAAGACCAAATGCCCATGGATATGTATGCGCAAACACATTCACCGCCTCCTTTTCATCGTTCCACCATTGACGAAGCGTAGAGGAGTCGTGAACCGAAGTCGTGCAAACAGAAAGAGATGGCAAATCGGCAAATTGAACAAACGGCTGCCCTCCCTCACTCCATCTTCTGCACCAGCGGTACACACGAAGCGAAAGAATTCCATTTTTATCCATAACACCTGGCAGGCAGGGCAAATCCGCGCCCAAATCCTCGCCGCACGGAACCATATCAACGCTGTTTGTCAACGCAGAAAGAATTTCATCTGACTGCGTTTCCCAAAGTCTGTTCTGCTCTCTCTCCGCATTCTCAATAAGACTTTTGAGCGTGTTTTTTTCGCCATCGTTCAGTGAATTCCAACTTGTCGTCTGATAATATGTCCAAATCGGGACGAACTGGCTCTCCTCTATCTCAAGCAAACATCTATCATTCCAATAGCGGCTCAAAACCTGCTTTACGCGTCCTTGTGCATCCCCCTCGCAGAATTCCGACAAATCCGCCTCATAAAAATCCTTATCGCCATGGACATCCTTTTTAAAAAGCCACAGCTCTTCGTTTCCAAGCCGCTGTGCAAACTTCGATAGTATGTTCGTTGCGGATTCATAGTTCCATGTGATGTCTTGAATCGCCCCTGTCGGGATATGCGGCTGGCTGAGCCATCGAATTCTATTGTCATCAAAGCCTGCATAATGGAGCGTGTCGCGTGAAATTGAAACATATGGATCGGTGTGTCCCAAAATCGCCGTCGTGTCGCGGGTTGGAATCGCCCAAATCCTAAAGAATCCTAGAATATGGTCAAGCCTGTACGCCCCGTAATACTGCTGTGCGCTCTTTAACCGGTCCTTCCACCAGCCATAATCGTGCTCCTTCAAATACTTCCAGTTGTATGTCGGAAAGCCCCAGTTCTGCCCAGTCGGATTCTCGTTGTCAACAGGAGAGCCCGCACGCAGGTCTTGGTTGAATATTCCGGGCAACGCCCACGCATCGCAGGAATCCTCGTTCATGAGGATGGGCATATCACCCTTTATGATGATTCCAGACTTTTTCACCGCATCACAGCTTTTCTTAAACTGCCCTGAAGCCCGCATCTGCTCCCATGCGTAAAAAAGAATTTCCTTTTGGTTCGCCTTTGCATTGTATCGAGAAAGGATTTCCTTTTCAGAAAGATTTTTGTCTTTTTCGTCCCATTCTTTCCATGAGGCCTGATTATACTTGTACTTCAGACTTTTATAGACTGCATAATTCACAATCCACGGATTTTTTTTAATCCATTTTGCAAGCTCATCATTTGGCTTCAAGTCCTTTGCAATGTCGGTCGCGGCATATAGTTTTCGCAAAAGGCTGTCCTTTGTATTTAGAATCGCATCATAGTTGTAGCGGGTCTTTCCATCATAAAGGTTGTCCTTTATAAATTTGGCGTACTCTTTTTTAAATGCCGCATTGGACTCATACACATCGCTAAATTCAGGTAATGCAGCAATGTCTATATAAATGGGATGCAATGCAAACGCCGAAAGCCCTGAATAGGGAGAGCTTTGCGTTCCCGTATCATTGACAGGAAGCAGCTGTATCAATCCAATTCCAGATTTTTTGCAGAATTTTGCAAATTCAGGGAGAACCGTATATTCTCCAATCACCGTGTTTTTCTTTGTATAAATCGCGCCCAGCGGAATAGACGCGCCAGTTGTCCGCTCAACAGGTCGTTCCCTGCCCATATTTTCTTTATTGCTCATAAAAAATATTATAACACGGCTTTTTATAAAATGCCTTAAAAAATTTATATATATTCATTTTTTTATTCTATTTTTGGGCGTTCCCCGCGCACCTCTACGGCTTGCGCGGGTCGGGCTGCTTCGGGTTCCGCCAACGCTCATTCCTCCGCTTCGCTACGGAACGGCTTCGCCGCCCTGCGCATCCCTAACGCAGTGGCACACGACACATCTTTTGTCCGCCATTTTGCACCTCGATTTTCACCTCCAGCCCTATCGTTTGCAGAAGTAGCATTTGCAAAGGAGGGGCTTACACATTGCAAGGAGAACGAAAGAAATAGGGGAAAAAAAAGGAAAAAAAGGGGGGGGGGGCGTCAATACGCGCAAAATCAATCCGCAAATCCATACAGAATCGCATGGGTCACTTGATACAGTGTATCTTTATCTATCTTGAGATTTTTTCGGGTATAAAGCATTGCAAGAGCCGTCGCACTGTTAAAAAACAATGTGCTGTACAACTCCTCCTTCCCCTTCATATTTCCAAAAACATCCGTTGCCTTTTGAAACAATTCAAGAATAGTTTCATATAATGTTTTCACCGTGTATCTATACGCCTCATACGGAACGGAATTTTCAGGGGCATTTAAAAGCGCGCAGTGAATCCGGAAAAAATCGGGATTTTCCTCGGCAAATCGTATCTCTGCTCCTATCAAGTCCGAAACAACTTGGAAAAAATCATCTGTATAGGACGCGGCAACTTCCCTCGTTTTTTGAATCAGCGCCTCCCCTTTCTGCTTGACAATCGCTTCAAGAAGCCCCTGTTTGCTCTCAAAATAGTAATACAAAGTAGGTTTTGTTACTCCCGACTCAAGGACAATCTCCTGGACACCCACCGCATCATATCCTTTCGCCGCAAACAGTCGCTCCGCCACCGAAAGTATTTTTTGTTTCATAGAATCAGCGTTCATAGAGCACCCCCTTTCTTTTTATTTATCTTTGTCAAGCGCGTACTATCTCATCGTCGCAGGAACTGTGCATCCGATAAATGGAGCTTCACCTTTTGCAAATCCTTAAAGATAATGGAAATCGAGAAATCCCATAATCTCGATGAGGCGCCAGAAACAGACTCCGATGAACGACTATATCCTGAGACTTCGTTGCTTGAAAAATATGTTGTCCCTCGTATGTCAGACGAAAAGGGAAATGTGCAGGATGCGCTCGCTTTTAACGCGATGTATTTGCTGATTGAAAAAGCAGCGTCTAAGGTCGCCTTCCCAAATGAAAAGAAAGCATAACATTTATCATAATAATACGCATTGGAAGAGGAGCCAAAATGAGTGTCGAGAGAATCAACGAGAGAAAAAAAAGACACATCAAAGGCAAAAGCCAACTGAAGAAAACTCACTGGCTTCACACCAAGAGAAAGCCCCGTCAAAATGGAAAAATCCAATCTTTCGTAGGAAATCCCATATAGCTCCCCCGTAGGATAATAAATGGCTTTTTCATCATCCCACGAACACGGTATTTTGTTTCCATACCAGCCGTATCCATTCTCCGCAGAAAAAGTCTTCTTCTGCAAGTCCGCTGAAATTCGGGGGCAGACATTTAAAATTCGGGCGACAGGAATCGCCGCATAAAAACCCGTTGAAAAAAATCCTCCGCTCTTCAAGGAATTCTCGCTGATAGAAAAATTGGTCTTCATAGAATAATCATTTTCATTTAGCCAATCGGAATCCTCCATTGTGCCTGAACGCATCGGAAAATATGCACCACCGCCCACAAAAAAGGTGAAGATTTTATACGCAATGTTGAGTTTTCCTCCAGCATAAAGCAGCGTGTTTTTCCAATCCAGTTCGCTTAACAGTCTCGTTCCACCGTCATCTGTCTTTACATACACATATTCATACAGCATACCGTGTTGATAGCCAACAAGAGGCTCTAAAGAAATGGTGAAATTGTGAAATTCGTTTGCAAAGCACGGCAAGACGAACACCCAAAACACACAAAAAAACACGGTATATTTACGCTTCAGGTTTTTCATACAACGGATTTACTTTAAAGATTTTTTCAAACTGTTTTCGCACCGCCTCCAAATCCCGAGGATAGGGCGCAACAAATTCTACCGTCTCGTTCGTTCTAGGATGCATAAAATTGATTTTATAGGCGTGGAGCGCAAGCCTATTCAAAAGCGGCCGCTCTTCAAATTCATCGCCATTCCACTTTCGCTTAATCTCACTCAAGTAAACCGCCCGTTGGTTTCCACTATAAAGCGGATCGCACACAATTGAAAACCCTTTGTCTTGAAGATGAGCGCGAATTTGATGCGTCCTGCCTGTTTTTGGGCGCGCTTCAATCCACGAATACGGTCCGCATGCGCCAAGAAAATAAAAATCGGTGACAGACGGTTTGCCATTCCGCCGACTTACAATCGTTCTATGCCGTGCGTCCCCATCGACCAAAAGCGGCGTGTCCACATGAAGTGCCCCCCAAGAAGGTCTTCCGTGCACTAAACAATGATATGTTTTTTTTACCTGTCGCTGTTCAAACTGTTCGCATATATTTTTATGAGCCTCCGCATTTCGCGCATACACAACAAGTCCCGAAGTGTCTTTGTCAATGCGATGAACGGCGAAGACACGACCAAATTCCTCCTCCGCTTTTTTGTCAAGTCGTGGCGCATCACTGTCATATCTATCGGCGGCGACCAAAAGCCCCGAACGCTTGTTCAAAACCACAATATCGTCATCGCAAAAAATAATCGTGTAATCAAGATTTTTTTTCATATCCTTATTATACCCGATTTTTACGCGAGTTTTCAATATTTTTCATTTTTACAATTTTTTTTTACTAAATTTGTAACCTTTCAACCTGCCATCTGTTGTTTTTATGAAAGCGAAAATAAATAACTATTTCTAGAATCTTTTTCATAAAAATGCTCCTGAACCGCCGGTTTTTTACATCTCCTTTTAGCCGGCGGTTCTTTTTTTTTACCTGGCAACTTTCACTGCCCCACGAGCCACATGTAGAGTGCCGGGAGCATTAAAGCCTCCTCAAGAATAAGGATACCTACGCAAACTATACCAAAAAAAAAGAGGCGGCCGACTGACCGCCTCTTTTCCGACCAAACACATCCATTCAGCCTCGGCACAAGGCTGACCACGAGTTTTGTACGCCAATATTTGTTCCTTGTAGGTTCAGCTTTCAGTTTTTTGCTATTCGCAAAAAACTGTCAATTGATAGTCAGCGACACCTTATGTGCCGCTGTTGCAGAATCTACAAGACCTATTTATTCAACTTTAGTTTGCTTTTCCGACCAGACACATCCACTCGGCCTCGGCACATAAGGTGTCGCCTACAAACGCCTTTCCCGCTTGCTTTATCATTTTTGAGCTCACGCGCAAATTGGTGATTTCCATCCTCACTTTGTCACAAGGACGCACTTGATTTCTAAACTTCACTTTATCAAGCGTCGCAAAGAAAAACAAAGAGCCTTCTGGAAGCTTCTTTTGATAGTTCAACGCCGCGCCACCTGCCTGCGCCATTGTTTCGCAGAGAATAACGCCGGGAACAACGGGATATTCGGGAAAGTGACCTTTAAAGAAAAATTCATTCTCTGTAAAAGTATGCTCGCTCACACTGGAATTTTCATCGCAAGAAACAATTTCATCAACAAACAAAAACGGCTCGCGATGCGGCAAAAGCGATTTTATATTATTTGTAACAGACATCTCCCCATCTCCTACTTATACTTCTTGATGATGACAGCGCCGTTGTGTCCGCCAAATCCCAGCGTCGCGCTCATCGCGGCATCGATATTCATTTCCACACCCTTGTTCGGAGTGTAATCCAAGTCGCATCCACCCTCCACATCAACCTCGTCAAGGTTAATGGTTGGTGGAACAAAGCCATCGTTTATCGCTTTCACGCAAATCATCGCCTCAATCGCGCCAGTCGCGCCCAAGCAGTGACCGTGCATTGATTTCGTGGATGAAATCTTCAAGCCTCTCGCAACATCCTCGCCAAAAGCGAGCTTCACCATATTTGTTTCGCTTGGGTCGTTGATTTTTGTAGAGGTTCCATGCGCATTGTAATACTGGATTTCACTTGGCTGCATATCAGCATCTTTGAGCGCGCGCTTCAAACAAAGAGAAGGAATCTCTCCCGTTGGATCGGGGCTTGTCAAATGGTAGCCATCGCACGATGCGCCATAACCTGCAAGCTCCGCATAGATTTTCGCGCCACGAGCCTTCGCATGCTCCAACTCTTCCAAAACCAAAATCGCGCTCCCCTCTCCCATTACAAAGCCATTTCGTTTTTTGTCAAACGGTCGGCTTGCCTTTGTGGGATCTTCATCCCAGCCACTTGAAAGCGCATGAAGCACCTCAAAAGAAACAACCGCATAACCATTTATCGTGCTTTCCGCTCCACCTGCAAGACACACATCCATTCTTCCCGAGCGAATCATATCAAACGCGGTCCCCAACGCATCAGTTCCAGACGAACACGCCGTCGCAACAGAAGAGACTGGTCCGTGCAAATGAAACTGCATACAAATATTTCCACCCGCCTCATTCGGAATCAACTCAGGAATTGTCATCGGAGGAGCCTTCACACAACCCGATTTATAGTAACTGATACAACCTGCCTCTGTCACCTCAAAACCGCCAATTCCAACGCCCAAGATGCATCCTGTTTCATCAAGGATTTCCTGCTTTCCCATCAAGTCAGAGTCGTCAAGCGCCATTTTTGCGGCGGCACACGCAAACTGACTAAAGCGCGCCATTTTTCTCGCCGCAGCGCCATCAAAATATGCGGAAGGGTCAAAATTCTTCACTTCAGCCGCATAATGCACTTTGTTTGGAGTGGCGTCAAAATGGGTGATTTTTGCAATTCCGCTTTTTCCCGCGCGAACTGCCGCCCATGTCTCGTCAACACTGTTTCCAAGCGGAGTAACCGCCCCCATTCCTGTAATCACAACTCGTCTTTTTTCCATTTTTCTCTAATCCTTATTTTAATTTTGTTTTTTATTTTATTGGGCGAAGTTAACAGCCCAATCATCTACGCAAGCCTTGCGGATTGCTACCGAAACTTGCTAGTACTTTGCGAAAAAACGCGCAATGCATTCACCTATGCTTTAGATTTAACACCCCAATCCGCCGTCTACTCCGAGGACTTGTCCTGTGATGTAGGAGCTCATATCGCTTGCGAAGAACAAGGCAGCGTTGGCGATGTCTTCGGTTCTTCCAGCTCTCTTTAGCGGAACCCCCTTCAAATACTCCTCGCGCACTTTTTCGTTAACCGCGGCGGTCATATCGGTCTCAATGTAACCTGGCGCAATCGCATTCACACGCACACCACGAGCGGCAACTTCCTTTGCAAGTGATTTTGTGTATCCGATGAGCCCCGCCTTGCTTGCGGCATAGTTCACCTGTCCTGGGCTTCCGTGAAGTCCAACGATGCTTGACATATTGATGATGGAACCCGTCTTTTTGTGAATCATATCATTTGAAACAATCTGCGTTGTGATAAAAACCGCCGTCAAATTCACATCCAACACTCTTTGCCAGTCTTCAAGCTTCATTCTGAATGAAAGCGTGTCGCGCGTGATGCCAGCGTTGTTCACCAGCACATCGAATCCGCCAGACGCTTCAAGAGCCGCCTTCACCACGCTCGACAACTCCTCCGCATTTCCCGCATCAGCGCAAATTTCATGAAAGGCAGTCCCCTGTTCGCTTGCAAACGCCTCAAGCTCTGCCCGCGCGGCGCTTGGCTTTGAGGCAAGCCCCCACACCTCCGCGCCGTTCTTCAAAAAAATCTCTGTAATTTTGCGCCCAATTCCGCGACTAGAACCAGTCACCAGCGCTTTTTTATTTTTTAACATAATATACCTCTATACCTCTATTTGTTTTGCATGTTTTGACAGCGAAGCGAACAAAACATAGAACGAATATTCAACCAACAGCTCCTTGAACGATTAGTTTAGACATTCGCTGTATTGATTCCGTCCGCTGTGTTTATTGAAACGCATGGCAAGCCTTCTCCAAACGCCGTGTTCTTCCACAAGCCCGCAAGCACTTTTCCAGGACCTGTTTCATACACCGCCCATTCACCTCCGTCCTTTGTGATGACATCAGCCAACACCGCCTCTTCGTCAGTCCAGCGCACGGGATTCGTCAGATGCAAAACGGCGTTTTTCTTTATTTCGTCTCCGCTTGTCGCCTGCTTTCCTGTGACATTTGAAAAAAGCGTGATTTTTGGGTCGTTGAACTGCACATCGGCAATCGCCTTTTCAAATTTATCAGCCGCTTCCTGCATAAGAGGACAATGGAACGGACCTGCAACTGCAAGCCTTATGCAACGACGCGCGCCAGCGTCCGTAAACGCCTTCTCCGCCTTCTCAAGACCATCGGCAGTGCCACTTACAACCGTTTGCTTTACGCTGTTCAAGTTCGCCGCATACACATTGTCAATCGTATGTGCAATTTCAATGACTTTCTCAGGAGGAAGTCCAACAATCGCGCTCATTCCAGGCGCATGACCTGCGTTTTCAGAGGCAATTTTTTCACACACCTCCTGCATAATCTGCCCGCGCCTTTGAACAACTTTCACCACATCCTCAAAACTCAAAACGCCAGATGCATACAAAGCGGGGAATTCGCCAAGACTAAAGCCCATAACCGCACTAGGAGAAATTTGTTTCTCTTCTAAAACTTTTATTGTTGAAAGACTTGCGGCAGTGATTGCAAGCTGGCTGTTGTCTGAGCGAGAAAGCGTTTCCTTGTCCGTCCCCCACAAAAGATGCTCCATGTCAACGCCTGCAATCTTTGAAATTTCACCAATAACTTTGCGCGCACTTTCAAACGCCTCGCAAATATCCTTCAACATACCAGGCTCTTGCGCCCCCTGACCTGGAAACAAAAAAGCAAATTTCTTTGACATAAGCGACCTCATCTTCATTTCGTCTTTAAATGACAAATTTATGATATTTTGTCATTAACATCAGTCTAACAGAATATGTGGATTTAGACAAGGAGGCATGATAAAAGCCACACAAATAGCGCGACTTTTATCAACTCAAGTTTGCGTTGCAAACTTATCATATACTGCACATTCTCACTGCGTTGCGAATGTGCTCAAAAAGCCAATCGCAATTTTGAAAAATTGCTCTTGACCTTTTATGGGAGAAAGATATTCGACTCCACGGCTTCAGCACGAAAAATTGCAGCGAGAGGAAAAATGTAAAAATTTTGTAAATCAATGCAAAATTAAAGGAGCGCGAGAGGGCGGAAGAACAGGCGGAAGAACAGGCGGAAGAACATCGCCTTGAATAAAAACTAAATTTGCAGTACAGTGTTTAAATAAGGATACGAGGTATGAAAAATTTTCTTGCAACCGCAAGCCTTATACCAATCTTTGTTGGGGGGATTGCTTTTGCAAATGTCGAGATGGATGTAAATGTCTATTTAAATCCATCTCATTCATATAATATTGAAGAAAAAAGCGATTATTCATCAGTTTCAATGAAACAGAGTTGTGCAATCGGCACTGAAATGCAGTGGGGCTTTTTTATAGGGCATCCCTCAAAAATTCTTGATATTGGAATAAATTTTTCCTATGGAACGGATTTGTTTAGAAACATGGATATAGGCAATGCTCATGGAGATGGTATAATTGGAGTTAATGCCCACGCTGCTTTAGGGCCTGCTTTTCGTCTTAGTCCTTTTGATTGGTTTTCAGTGTATATTTCTCCTTCATTCAAAGTGAACACAGCCGTGCATATATTTGAAAGTTCTCAAAGAAGGAATGAATATTGGGAAGAGCTTTATTTGGGCTCTGGCATTGTTATGATTACGCCTGAGATTAATCTTGATTTGGGGGCTAGATTTTGGGTGGTGCGAGCATCCAAATTTCATTTTGGGCTTGATGTTGGCGTTGATTTGTCTTGGGATATTCCAAGTCATATATGGCATTGGAATGTCATCGACTCTGATTGGGCAGGATATCAAAATCTAAAAGAGAACAAATATGTGAATTATGGATTTGGCGCAAATATGTATCTAGGACTTTGTTTCAACTTTGGAAAAACATCCTACACTCATTTCAAAGACTTAGAAAATGCTTCTATAAAGGTTCAAAGTCGCAAGGTTGAATCTGTGGAAAAGAGCACCGAATCAAATAGTGAAATTGCAGAATAATTTATATTCGACTAATTTTTTTTAGAGGTTATATAAAATGGGAACAAATTATTTCAATTCAATTCCTTGGAGAGAGGCACGACTCCAGTTGGGGCACTGCCGCTCTATGGCTAAAGAAGAGTTTGCCGATGGCGTAAATGCGCTCAAAGGTAAAAAAATTGTCATTGTCGGTTGCGGCGCACAGGGCTTGAACCAGGGGCTCTGCTTGAGAGACTCAGGGCTCGATGTTTCTTATGCGCTTCGAGAGGCTGCCATCACAGAAAAAAGACAGTCTTGGAAAAACGCCACAGAAAATGGCTTTAAAGTCGGCACTTATGACGAGATGATTCCAAACGCAGATTTGGTTGGAAACCTCACTCCTGACAAGCAGCACACACCAGTTATCACGGAAGTTATGGCGAAAATGAAAAAAGGCGCGGGACTTTGGTATAGCCATGGATTCAACATGATTGAAGAGGGAATGCAGATTCGCAAAGACATCACTGTCATTATGTGCGCGCCAAAGGGACCTGGCACAGAAGTGTGGCATGAATTCCAGCGTGGTTTTGGCGTTCCTGATTTGATTGCCGTACATCCTGAAAACGACCCTGAAGGAAAGGGCTGGGCATGGGCAAAGGCACTTGCTGTTGGAATGGGAGGTAGCAAAGCGGGCGTGCTTGAGTCGTCTTTTGTTGCAGAAGTAAAATCAGACTTGATGGGCGAGCAGACAATTCTGTGCGGTATGCTTCAAGCGGGAACAATCGTTTGCTATAATAAGATGGTTGCAGAAGGAATCGATCCCGAGTACGCCACAAAGCTTTTGATGCACGGCTGGAATGTGGTGAGCGAAGCGCTGAAATGGGGCGGAATCACAAATATGATGGATCGTCTTTCAAATCCCGCAAAAATCAAGGCGAACGCACTTTCCAAGGAAATCAAGAAAATTCTCACCCCTCTTTATCGAAAGCACATGGACGATATTATCAGCGGTGAATTCTCTTCAACGATGATGAAGGACTGGGCGAACAAAGACAAGGATTTGCTCACATGGCGCGAGAACACAGGCAAACTCGCCTTTGAAACAACATCAGAAAGCGCAGAGGAAATTGCTGAGCAGGAGTATTTTGACAAGGGCATTCTCCTTGTTGCAATGGTGAAGGCGGGCTGCGAGCTTGCGTTTGAAACTATGGTAGACGCTGGAATTATGCCAGAAAGCGCGTACTACGAGTCATTGCACGAAGTTCCGCTCATTGCAAACTTGATAGACCGAAAGCGTCTTTATGAGATGAACCGCGTTATTTCCGATACCGCTGAATATGGATGCGCGCTTTTCGCGAACGCCGCCGTCCCGATTTTGGAAAAGGAATTTATGCCTTCTATTCACACGGATGTCATTGGAAAGGGGCTGGACTGCAAAGATGCATGCGTCAGCAACACAGAGCTGGTAGCCGTGAACGCTGAAATCCGAAACCACCCAATCGAAATAGTAGGAAAGCGTTTGAGAGAATACATGACAGCAATGAAACCAGTATTATAACGGAGAAGTAGTGTACGAGTTTTGACGAACGCCGAAACTCGCTAGCACAGTGCGAAGCGCTGTGCGTCTATGACTGCTATGAAACCAGTATTATAACGGAGAAGCATCGTACGAGTTTTGGCGAACGCCGAAACTCGCTAGCACAGTGCGAAGCGCTGTGCGTCTATGACTGCTATGAAACCAGTATTATAACGGAGAAGCATCGTACGAGTTTTGGCGAACGCCGAAACTCGCCATCATAATGCAAATCCACATAAAAGAAACGCCGTCCTTTTTCAAAGGCGGCGTTTCTTTTATGAAAGGAGTCTGAAGATTCCTTTTTTGTTTTGTTTTTGTTTTGTTTACAATTGGAAAAACATATAGTAAAATATATCCTATGAGATTTACAAGAAGCAGTGGTATTTTAATGCACCCCACATCATTTGCGGGGACGCCGGGTATCGGTACGCTGGGAAAAGCGGCGTATGAATTTGTTGATTGGCTTGAATCTGCCCATCAAACTCTTTGGCAGATTTTACCTATTGGTCCTACGGGATATGGAGATTCACCGTATGCATCGTTTTCTACATTTGCAGGCAATCCATTGATGATTGACCTTGACGCACTGGTGGAAAAAGGATGGGCGGACAAAAATGATATTGTTCCTCCAGACTACATAAAGTCGGAAGGTCCTGTTGATTTTGGAAGCGTTGTTTGGTGGAAAATGCCTGTCCTTTTTAAGTGCGCGGCACATTTCCTTCTCAACTGCAAAAAGGCTGACAGAACCGCTTACGAGGCGTTTAAAAACGACAATGCTTCGTGGCTTGATAACTATGCGAATTTCACAAGCATAAAGCAGCATTATGATGCAGAGGCGGAGAAAAAGGGAATTAACGGCATTGCGCAAATGTGGAATGCATTCTGGCCAAAAGACTTGGCGGCATGCGACCCCACCGCCGTTTCAAAATGGAACGCAAGCCACACTGAAAATATAGAGCAAATCAAAGTCATTCAATTTTTCTTTGCAGAGCAATGGTTTGCGATAAAAGATTATGCGAATGAAAAAGGAATCAAGATTATTGGCGATATTCCGATTTTCGTCGCGGGAGACAGCGCGGATGTATGGGCGAATCAGAAATTCTTCCAATTAGACAAGAATGGCATCCCGAAAAAGGTTGCCGGCTGTCCGCCAGATTATTTTAGCGCGACGGGGCAGCTTTGGGGAAATCCGCTGTACGATTGGGATGCCATCAAGGCGGATAATTATTCATGGTGGGTAAAGCGCACAGAACGCTTGATGAAGCTTGTTGACATTGTGCGAATAGACCATTTCCGCGGATTTGAGGCATATTGGTCAATTCCCTATGGCGATGAAACTGCCGTGAACGGCAAATGGATAAAAGGCCCGAATGTTGCATTCTTCCATGCGCTTGAAAAGGCACTCGGGAAAATTGCAATTATCGCGGAAGACTTGGGGCTGATAACCGATGAAGTGCGTGCAATGCGTGACGAGTCTGACTTCCCTGGAATGAAAATACTTCAGTTCGCGTTCGACCCTGCTGAAGCGGGCGCAAAAGGAATGGTAAACGATTATCTTCCCCATAGATACCCACAAAACAGCGTTGTATACACTGGTACGCACGACAACGACACTATGCAGGGGTGGTTGAATTCAAGCGAAGACGCAGCCGTAAAAGTTGCATGTGAATATGCGTTTGGAAAAGCTTTCACGGAAAAGGAGGCGCGCACACTTTCTAATTCAGGAGAGCTGTGCGAAAAACTGGTGGAAACGGCAATCGCCTCATGCGCCGATATGGCGGTCATTCCTATGCAGGACATTCTTGATCTTGGTTCGGAAGCAAGAATGAACACACCGTCTACACTTGGCGGAACAAACTGGGGGTGGCGCATAAAAAAGGGCGCTTTGACCACGGAACAGGCGGAGAAACTTGCCTTCATGTCTGACTTGTACGGACGAAATGTAAAGGACGAATGATAAAACGCGAACATGTTTTTTTAATAATTTTTTGACAAATGCGGAATTCGGATTTAAACTATAATAAAAATATTAAAAAATGTTATCTGTTTTCAAAATATGGAGGAAAAATATGAAAAAGATAATGACTTCGGTTGTTGCAATTGCTTTGGTTGCGACTGTTTTTATTGGCTGTAATAAGAATAAAATGAGTGTTGCCAGCAGCACCTCAGAAACAGAACTTGAGTTCTATTATTACAAGCAGGAAAATCAAGAAGGTCTTGTACGAATCACAAAGGCCTTTGTAAAAAACAATCCAGACGTCAAGATTAAAATGCTCATTATACCTAATGATGCAGATGCTTCAATGTCTGCTCGTGCTGCACAGAACGAATTGCCTGACATCATTCAGATGCAGTCTTACTCACGCATTAAGGAGTACGCTGAAAAAGGCTATCTTCTTGACTTGACAGATGATGAAGTGATGGGGAATGTTCTGCCAAGCGCATTGCCATCTGTTACGTGGAACGGCAGACAATATGCAGTCCCAATGGATTTTGCAGGAATTGGCATTATCTATAACAAGAAAATTTTCGAACAATTTAACCTTGAGCCTCCCACAACATACCGAGAGCTTGAAAATGTTTGCCGTGTCTTGAAGGAAAATGATGTCGTTCCTTTTGCAGGTCTTCTTAGAGAAAACTGGTCTGCAGGTCACTTCATCACAATGATTCATACAGCGTTGCTTGCAGAAAAAGGCATTGACACAGACACTTTCATTGCTTCTATGAAAGATGGAACAGGCTCTTATGGCGATGTTGACACTGCAAAACTGTTCAGCGTTCTTGACTTCTACCGAGAGAATATGAACACAAACGCTGGTGAAATGGGTGGCGGAGAGCAACAGCAGTCATTTGCAAAAGGCGAAGCGGCTATGATGGTTCAAGGACTTTGGTCGTATGTGGACGCTCTCAAACTCAATCCAAGTCTTGACGCTGGATTTATTCCATTCCCCATTTATGGCAATGCAGAGATGAATAAATTCTATGCTGATGTTGACTCAACATTCGGTATTTCCGCGCAGTCCAATCCGAAAAAACAAGCGGCGGCAAAGAGATTCTTGACATGGCTTTCTTCAGACGAAGGAAAAGCTCTTTGGGTTTCTGAATACAAACTCACCCACTCATTTGAAGGTGGTGAATTCTCTGCTCTTGGCGGTCCGTATGAAGATTTGATGGTTTCTGTTGCAGAAAAAGGAGCGTATCCTTGGGCGTTCAGCCAATATCCTTCTGTAGTGTTTGAAGATGCGTGCAAGAATGGCGCACAACAGTATCTGTTGCAAGTTCTTGGAGCTGACAAAGTTATTGAGAATATTGACAGCCAATGGGCTTCTTCAAAATAGAATAAAATGATTTTTGAGTGCCTGTGGTAATCTCACCACGGGCATTTTTTATCTTTGCAAGCCTTTCGGCTTGTTTTTTATAATCAGGAAAAGAAAATTGGTCGAGCCTAAATCAAAAAGATGGAGTTATTTCGCTGCTTTTGTCGTTCCGTGCCTTGCTTTATATATATTGTTTTTTATCGTGCCGTTTTTCAGAGGAATCGGAATTTCATTGACAAATTGGGATGGACTTACGCAAAAAGTTCCAAATGTAATGAGCAAGAACGAATTCGAGCAAAAAATTCTTGCCAATTTAAAAAAACAATCGGACAAAGATTTTTTGCTTTCTTTATATCGGCTTGATGATAGTGACAACTCCTATCATCGAGAGGCTATTAGCGGTAGCGTAAAATATCGCGCTGAAAGAATTTTACGAAAAGCAAAGTATGCACCTGAAAAATATAAATTTGTTGGATTGGGAAACTACAAAAAAATTTTTAAAGGTGAAGTGGGGCAGAACTTTTATCCGCGTAGAACCAGAATTGAAAAATTCAATAAAAATTCCGACTTGCCTGCATCTATTGATAGGATTCCATTCGAACGAGAGCTTATGAAAACAATCTCCAAAAGGACGAAACAGGGGACCGTTCCCAGCAAAGACTTGGAGTTACTTCAGTCTGCCTACACCTACGATGAAAAGAGTGAAAAATATCGCCGTAATTCCGAATTTGATGAATTTAAAATTACCACTCCTATTTACGAACTGTTTGAAGTGGTTGAGGCCAAAACAATTTCTGAAAGCAGAGTGGACTCCTTTGTGCGTGAAATGAAAAAATATGCAAGTGACAAAGATAAACCATCGTGTGAATCTGCAGTGGCTCGTTTCGTTGAAGAATTCAACCTTTCAGAAGATGTGCAAAATGAACTTATGGATATAGCAAGCCAACTGCTTACTGTCGGCGCCGTCAAAAACATTCTTGCCGACAATTGGATTGTATATCAATTGAATATGGGCGTTGTGGGCTTTACGATTTTCTTCGCCGTGTTCTCAGTGATTGGCATCAACTTGCTTGCATTTATTCTTGCCCTTGCCCTTGACACAGGAATAAAGGGGCAGAAATTCTTGCGGACAATTTTCTTCTTGCCAAATGTGCTTTCAATGATTATAGTCGCTCTTATTTGGAACATGCTTTTCGTAAATTTGCTGCCTGCAATTACTGGTGTTGAAAAATGGCTTTCCGACCCGAACAAGGCGCCGTGGCTCTTGGTTCTTGTGGCAATTTGGCAGGGAGCAGGCTACTATATGATTGTGTATCTTGCAGGCTTGCAGAACATCCCGACTGAAGTTATTGAAGCGGCAAAAATAGATGGCGCTACAAGTTGGCAACGACTAACGAATATTACACTGCCCCTTATGGTGCCTTCAATTACCATTTCACTCTTTTTGACAATTGCAAACGCACTGAAGAGCTTTGACTTAATGTACGCCCTTGTCGGTTCCACAGGATACGCCACAGGAACCGTGCCACTTGTATATGATATTTATTTCCAAGCGTACTCACAAAAGGAGGCTGGCATGGCAACAGCAAAAGCAATGGTTTTGTTTGTTGCGATTGTAATTGTAACAGGAATTCAACTTGTCACCATGAAGAGAAAGGAGGTTGATGCATAATGAAAGAAAAACAGACGATAATGACCGTGGTAGGGGGGGGGTATAGAAAAATGAGCAAATGGTTATTCCACCCTCGCAAACCTGCTACATCAAGGAAAGTGGCGTTATTTACAACGCTGCTCATTTTTGCAATCTTCTTTATCTACCCAATGATTTTTGTTGTTATAAACAGTTTTAGACCGAATGGGGCGATTATCACAAATCCATTGGGACTTCCGAATTTAGCGGATTGGAAAAGGCTTCGTCCTGACGCAGTGCCGTTTTTTGCAAATTATGCGCAGGCGTGGACAACAATGCAGTTTCCGAAAGTCTTTTTGCACACCCTTTTAATCACTGTTTTTGGAACAGGCGGCATTATTCTCACTTCGGCGATGTGTGCATATGGTCTTGCGAGAGAAGAATCTAAAATATCTTGGATTTTATACGGATTTTTCGCGTTCAGCCTTGTGATTCCGTTTCAGATTATTATGGTTCCAATTGGCGTTCTTGCCAAAGACTTGAATTTAATGAACATTCCAGGAATTATTGTTATGTACTGGGGAGTAGGATGTCCAACTGCGATTTTTATGTTCCATGGATTTATAAAAAGCGTTCCAAAAGAACTTGAGGAGTCCGCGGCAATTGATGGAGCAGGAAGATTCTATATCTTTTTTGTTATTGTTTTGCCGCTCATAAAAACAATTATCGCGACCATTGCGGTTATTGACGCACTGTGGCTTTGGAATGACTTCCTATTGCCTCTTATTGTAATCAAGGAAGGGACAATTCAGCTGGCGCAGATGCGGTTTAACGGTCAGTTTATGAAAGACTACGCCCCTATGTGCGCATCTCTTGCAATTTCATCCATTCCGATTATTTTATTTTATTTGGGGTTGCAAAAATATATCATCAAAGGAATTGCGGCAGGCGCGGTTAAAGGATAGATTTTTACAGGAGCATAGAAATGGAAAAAATTATTCTACTAGGGATGATATCGGTATTTTCACTTTCTTTGGCAGGATGTAATAAAATGCAAAATGTAACGGACGACTATGCAAAGTTTTCAGCAAGTGGAGAGGCGGCGTTAACAGATCCCAACACCATGGGCTGGATGCAGGGATTTCCGCCTGAGGCATCAAAGACGATTTCCGCAGTTGACGGCTCATTTTTTGTTTTTCCGGCGTTGCGCTACAGTGTGAACCACATGCGGGAATTTCAGCCGACAAGATGTGTTCCTGCTTCAAGGATGAAGCCTTTTTCATTTAAAACAAAGCTTGACTCACATATAGACGCAATACAATTCACACCATGGGATTCTAAAAATGTGATGACATTCAAGGAATCTCTCGATAAAAACTACACTGATGGCATTATCATCGTGCACAAAGGAAAAATTGTGTACGAAAAATATTTTGGAGGGCTCTCAGTCAATGGACTTCATGCGGCAATGTCTGTGAGCAAGTCCTTCGCGGGAACTGTGGGAGCGATTTTGACAGCGCAAGGCATTCTTGACCCAAACAAACTGGTGACCGATTATATTCCCGAGATGAAAGGTTCAGGATACGAAGGGGCGACTGTTCGCCATGTCATGGATATGCAGACTGCAATTTCCTATAGCGAAGACTACAACGACCCGAAGGCTGATGTGTGGGCGTACTCGCTTTCGGGAAATGTGTTCCGTCCTGCGGATTATTCAGGTCCGAAAAACTATTATGAATATTTGCCAACTCTTAGAAAAATCGATGGACAAGAGCATGGTGAATTTTTTGGCTATAAAACGGTGAACACAGAGCTTCTAGGATGGATAATTTCACGAGCGACAGGGAAAGGAATCGCCGAGCTCATTTCAGAACTGATTTGGCAGCCTTTAGGGGCGAAATTTGATGCATATTACAATATTGACCCATCGGGAATTGCAATGGCTGGAGGAGGTTTGAGTCTGAACCTTCGAGATATGGCGGCATTTGGTGAAATGATAAGATGCGGTGGAAAACTACAGGGCAAACAGGTTATTCCAAGCGAGGCGGCGAATGACATTGCGTTTGGGGGTGGCGCAGAAGCGGTAATGCAGGCGCAAACTGCGTTTGCAAAAGGCGCTGAGTACCCGCATTTGCATGGATGGAGCTATCGTGATATGTGGTGGCGCACAAACAATGAGCATAGAGCGTATATGGCGCGCGGTGTTCACGGACAAGCAATATACATCGACCCTGCCGCCGAAATGGTTATCGTACGATTCGCTTCAAATCCTTTGGCCTCAAACAAATACATAGACCCGCTTTCCATTCCTGCGTATGAAGCGGTGGCGGAGTATTTGTTGGGAAAGTAAACAAGGAAGGAAAAATAAACATGGAAACACGAGATGTCATCAAAAATCGCCGAAGTGTGAGAAAATTTGAAGAGCGAATGGTTGAGCGCGAAAAAATTCAAGCGGTGATTGACGCAGGACTTTGCGCTGCGAGCGGAATGGATGCTCAAGAATCGGTGATTATCGCTATCACAAAAAAAGCTTTGCGTGATACAGTGAGCAAATGGAGTGCAGAAATTCTTGGAAAAGAGACAGACCCTTTCTATGGCGCGCCTGTTATTTTGATAGTTCTTTCTGATAGAGGAGCAAGACCAACTTTCGTTGAAGATGGAAGCCTTGTACTTGGAAATATGATGCTTGCTGCCTACGACTTAGGCTTGGGCTCGTGTTGGATTCACCGTGCTCGCGAGGAATTTGAAAGCAACAAAGGAAAAGCGCTTTTAAAAGAGTTGGGAATTTCTGGGGATTATGTGGGTGTGGGGCATCTTGCTTTGGGCTATCCTGCTGAAACACCAAGTAAAAAGCCAAGAAAGCCTAATCGTGTTGTGTGGGCTGAGTAAAATCTTAGCATTTTGTTTTTGCATTTTGCGCAATGATGTAAATGAATCCTTGTATTGCACATGCGCCTGTTATCGTCAAGACTGAAAACACATTTTGTACGGCATTTGAATAGCGGAGGCATGCTTTAGTGTAGAGCAGAAACATATTGCTGAAAACCCTGCTTTGCAAGAACGCAAAGATGCCCACCGCCAGAGTCAAAATCAAAAGAGAATAAAAGACGGCTTTTGGAAGCGTTTTTTGGATTTTTAGGACAAGCAAATTTGTGTGAAACGAAAGGTGAACTGCCATAAGCGTAAAAATCCAGCCTGATGCGCAGTTGTGGATATTTGTCCATGCAAAGTGAACAGGCAAAAAGTCAATGTTGAAAACAAGCCCTGAAATCATAAAAGAGCTTACCATAATCAAAAGCATCGCAATGCACAGAAGAACATTTGTTATACAAAGGGCGGTGCGTCGCGCGTTATATGTTCCTTTAAACACTGTTTTTATCCAATGAAAATTGAGGATGTGATGAAGTATAAATAAAGCGAAAAGTGCAATTCCCAAAAATGCATGCAACAGCAACCCTCCCCCGCTTATTCTGTTTGAGAGATAGATTAAATCAACGAGCATAAGAATGTCTATGGCAATTTTAATGTGTTTTTTCATATTTTTCATACACTTTCCTAATTTTTCATAGGAACACCGTTTTGTTTTAGCCATTCGCTTATATCTTCCCTTCTGTGGCGTGAGTATTCCCATTCGTAGCCAACTCCGATATAACTTTTGGAAATCTTTTTGCTCAACGCAGAAACCGAATCACCAAACATTGTGCCACCGTGGCTTGAAAAATTGATGACCGTTTTGCCTGAAAAGTCGTATTCTTCAAGGAATGTTACAATCGGCATGGGAAGTGTTGCCCACCATGTTGGATAACCAAGCAAGATTATATCATATTGTGCAAAGTTTTTCACATGCGACTTTAAAGGCGTTTTATAATACGCGCCCAAATCCTTTTGGCTTGCCTCGTAGATTCCGCCCGAATATGGCTGTTGCATTTCGATTTTAAAAAGGTCTCCGCCTGTCATCTCTGCGATTAATTGTGCGCCTCGCTCTGTGTTTCCTGAATATGAATAGTACGCCACAAGAATTTTGGGTGATTTTGGAATGGAAATAGAGAGGTCGTATGTTGTGACAAATTCGGCAACTGTTTTTTGAGAGCCCCTGGAGGATGCGTTCTCCGCATTTCTGCAAATTCTGAATCCCAAATTTTGGTCAATATCGATAGGATTTGTTGCACTTCTGTAGCAAGAGCGCAAGTGCTTTCCAAAATCATTATACGCGCCTCCACGGTTTACGCGAAGATGCCCTGCTTTGCCCCCCGCAGGATTGTCGTCATCTTTTGTGTCATAGGGGGCGTAATAGTCAAAGCACCATTCGCTGACATTTCCATGCATATTATAGAGCCCAAATTTGTTTGGAGGAAGTGAGTCCACCGCAATTGTAGTCCAGCGCACGCGGCTTTCTTTTACCGTGGAATCTGTACGGTGAACATAATTGTCTTCTATCGAATATGGATAGCTTCCTTCAAAGTTGGCAAGATTTGCATTAACTTGATTTCCAAAACTGTAGCGTGTTTGCGCTCCCGCACGGCACGCATATTCCCATTCCGCTTCAGTCAAAAGACGATAGCCATTTGCCGCTCTGTTCCATGTGACGGTCGCCTTCCCTGTTTTTGTGTCGCCGCTAACAGTATATACAGAAGTGAGATTTTTGCTTTCAGAAAGGCGATTGCAATATTCAATTGCATCAAACCATGTGACATTTTCAACGGGCAGGTTTCCACCTTTAAAATGGCTCGGATTTTTTCCCATAATCTTTTCAAAGTCGCTTTGGCGCACTTCATAGGGGTCGCAATAAAAAGAGCCGACTTTTACCATGTGGGCAATCTCGTCATCCTCGCCCCATTTTTCTTTTACTGTGCTTCCCATTGAAAACGAGCCTTCAGGAATTAACACAAGACTGTCTATCATAGCGCCTTGTGCTGCCATAACCATACACGATACAAAAAAAAGCGCAACGGTTGAAATTAGGTTTTTCATAAGTCACCTCTTTAAAAAGTCAGGCGAAATCTTTAGACAGTTCGCCCCGTTTAAATTTTAAAAAAATTCTAGCATAAAGTAGAGTGGATGACAAATACTTTGTTAATATGGACAAGATATGCTTTGAAAGCATAGGCAGATGTGAAATTACAGGGAGAAAGGAGTGAATTCGCCTTAATTTCGAGTTTTATGATTATACAAAAAACATTCGCGAAGGCGCAAGGGCGAACACTAGATTTATCTACCACTGTAAATTGCGTCGAAGTTCGCCTTTCGCTTTCTTCTTGCGAAGAAAGCGAAACTTGTGGCTCCAGTGCAAGGGCAAAATCGCTCTGATTGCGGACGTTGCGACAGCAGTCGGCGGAAGATACATAGTTGCGTTGTACAGACTTTAGTTTTTCGACTTCCGCCCCCAGTTTTTGCAACGCAAAAACTGGCACGAACTTGTTCGTTGTTGCCGAAATCAGCGCGAAATGCGCGAGCGCATGGTTTTGACCTTCTTCAGTGCGACTGGAAGTTGTTACGATTATAGAAAGTACGAGTG
>X363_Desmarests_Spiny_Pocket_Mouse__coassemble_232_pt1 | contig 41125 bp, 37 predicted proteins | sample X363_Desmarests_Spiny_Pocket_Mouse__metabat2_high_PE_007 | metagenome-assembled genome bin X363_Desmarests_Spiny_Pocket_Mouse | reverse complement strand
ATGTGGAAACTGTGGACGCGGATTTTGCCGAGAAGAAAAAATTGCAGGACGCAATTGACAATTTTGAAGGCAACGATATTTTGAGCGAGCATTCTCCGAAAGTTATTGGAAATTCTTAGCCCCCCTTCCCTCCTTCTCCACAAAACCCTCTACTCCCCTTCCCGCTCCTTGAGAACGGCGAGGAACGCGGACTGGGGGAGCTCCACATCGCCGAACATTTTCATGCGCTTCTTGCCCTCTTTTTGCTTTTCAAGAAGCTTTCGCTTTCGGGTGATGTCACCTCCATAGCACTTTGCTAAAACATCCTTTCTAAACGCGCTCACCGTTTCTCGTGCGATAATCTGTCCTCCGATGGCGCCTTGAATGGCAACCTTAAACTGCTGATGGCTGATTTCATCTTTGAGCCGCTCACACACTTTTCGCGCGCGCTCCACCGCATTTTCTTTGAACGCCAAAAAACTCAAGGCATCGACTGGCTTTGAATTCAACAGAATATCAACTTTCACCAACTGCGTAGGCCTGTATCCAATCACCTCATAATCCAAAGATGCATACCCTCGGCTATAGCTTTTCAACTTGTCGTAAAAATCAAAAAGCACTTCGGAAAGCGGCATTTCATAAATGAGCTCAACTCGCTTTTCATCAAGGTATGTCATGTTTTTCTGCTCGCCTCGCTTTGTCTTGCACAATTCCATCAACGGACCAAGATAGGTGGAAGGCGTGATGATACTTGCCTTGATATATGGCTCTTCAGCGGATTGCAGTCGCCCCTGTGGATATTCAGACGGATTGTCCACAAAAATATCACTTCCATCCGTCAATCGCACCTTGTAGCGCACCGATGGGGCGGTAAAAATAATTGCCTGGTCATAATCGCGTTCCAGCCGCTCCTGCACAATCTCCAAATGCAACAGTCCCAAAAAGCCACACCGAAAACCATTCCCCAGCGCAATGGAATTGTCCTTTTCATACACAAGGCTCGCATCGTTCAACTTCAATTTTTCAAGGCTTGTCTTTAACTCATCGTATTCATTTGAATCCATCGGATATATGGAAGAATACACAACAGGCTTTACATCCTTAAAACCTGCAAGAGGAGAAGCAGCCGCATTTTCCGAAAGCGTCACCGTATCGCCAACGCGCACATCGCTTACCGTTTTTATTCCTGCGATGATATACCCAACATCCCCAGCACACAAGAAATCCACCGCCTCATAGTCAATCTTAAAAATGCCAACCTGCTCAACCTTGTACGAAGACCCATTACTCATCATCAAAATGGTGTCCCCCGCCTTTATTTTTCCATTCTTCACGCGCACATGAACAATAACGCCTCGATATGGGTCGTAATGGCAATCAAATATTAACGCTTGCAACGGTGCCGTCACATCGCCTTCTGGCGCGGGAAAATAATTGACAACCGCTTCAAACAAATCGTCAATGCCCTCCCCTGTTTTTGCAGAAACGAGCTGCGTCTGGCTGTCGTCAAGACCTAGCTCCTTGTCAATCTGCATGCGCACAGACGGTATGTCGGCAGACGGAAGGTCAATCTTGTTTATGACAGGCACAATAGTCAAGTCCTGCTCCAACGCCATATACATATTGCTGACCGTCTGACTTTCCACTCCCTGACTTGCGTCTATCAAAAGCAACGCCCCTTCGCACGAAGCAATCGCTCGGCTCACCTCATACGAAAAGTCCACATGCCCTGGAGTGTCAACAAAATTCAATTCATAGTCGTTTCCATCTTTTGCATGGTACGGAATAGTCACCGCCTGACTTTTTATCGTGATTCCGCGTTCCCGCTCAATATCCATATTGTCGAGAATTTGATTTTTCATCTTCCGCTCATCGATAATCTTTGACTTTTGAATCAATCTGTCCGAAAGCGTTGACTTTCCGTGGTCTATATGCGCAACAATACAAAAATTGCGCTTAAATTTCATATCCATAATATATCTCCCATAAAAAGTCAAGAGCGATTTATAAAAATTGCGATTGACTTTTTATATGCACATTCGCAACGAAGTGACTCGCAACGAGCGCGACGCGCGAGGTTTCAAGCGGAATGTGCAGTTGATATGCAAGTTTCCGTTGGAAACTTGACATGATAAAAATGCCGCGCTATTTTAGCGGCGTTTTTATCATATCTCCATTTATATTCTTGGTTTAATTTCGCGTTTTATAATTATGCAAAAAAACATTCACGAAGGAGCAGGGAAGAATGGTTTTATCGTTTTTATAAAAACTCGAAATTAAGCTTTCTTATTACATCAAAAATAATACGGACTGTCCAACTGCGCGCCAATGCCCATCGTTATATCAAGATAGCCCTTTTTCTTTCTCCGCGTGCTCAAGCCAACCGAAATAACGCTTTTCTCCTCGTTAAACTTCACCTCAAGTATACTCACTGGGTCTGTCACCGAAAAACCAGACTCGTCTGCAATCGACCCCTTTATGATTTCAGTTATTATATATTTTCTCGAAAATACCGTCGATGCATTCGCAAGAGCCATACCAAATATCGGGACAAACGAATTATTCAAAAGGTCGTGCCGATACATTTCATATCCAGGATATTCGGGCCGCTCGTCAAGATACACAAGGCACTCCTTGCTTTCCCCATCTCGTACATAATTCAGCATCAAAAGATTTTCAGGAACAAAGCTGCGCATAATATTCTGCATATCCTCAAGGTTTCTCACCTTTCTTCCATTCACAAATGTAATAACATCGCCCTTTACAAGCCCCGAACGGCTGGCAACCCCACCCGGCATCACATATTGAATTTCAAGCCCCATTTCTGAAAGCCCTTCGCGCATTGTGTGTCCATACGCCCCAATCCACGCATGACTTCGTTTTCCACCACTATACAAGTACGGGAGGTCTTGACGCAGATACTCAACAGGAATCGCAAAATTCAACCCTTGATATTGCAACATCCCCGCAAAACCAATCGCCTGCACCCGCAGCTGTCCATCAATGCACGGACCTCCCGAATTTCCAGGATTAATAGCAGCATCTATTTGAAGCACCGTGCCTGTCGTGAAAAGCTGTCTGTTCACATTTGAAACGATTCCAGTTGTCACCGTTCCATGAAGCCCTAATGGCGTTCCAATACAGCTCACCTTTTCGCCAATTTGTAAATCAGAGCTAGACCCCAATGACAAAATAAATGGAGGCTCAATTTCCGTCTTTAAAAGCGCAAGGTCAATCACCGCATCATAGCCAATAACTTTCGCAGGAATTCGAGTTTCAGAATCCCGATTCAACTTTATAAAAAGGCGCGTATACCCTTCTCTCTTTGGATCAACCAAATCGCTAATCACATGGTGGTTTGTCACTATATATCCGCGCTTGTCGATAAAAAAGCCAGAGCCTATGCTCCTATCTGCATACCCCGCTCCATGCTCAATTTTAATCCCCCTGTCAACCCAAATAGTGACCGTTGCATCCACGCAGTCCGCCATCGTTTTTGGAAGAAGCCGCGTGTTTTCCTCGTCCAAATAAAGACCTGGAACATCTGCGTAAAAGCCATTACGTATTTTATTCTCAACATCAGGAAATTTTTCATTCGGACTAAACGTTTTCAGTGAATAAAAATATTTTAAGGCCGATGCATACTCATTTTTTTCAAGAGATTCATTTAAAAGAGATACAAGATGCTCTTTATATTCCAAAATGACTTCCTCATCTCCCAGAATATGCGCCCTCCACAAAGCCTGCACTGGATAGTCTTCCTTCAAGTCTGCGATTCGCTTTATTTCGTTATTCTTCACATCATCTTCTGTGTAGTCAGGAGGTGTAAAAATCTCCTTTGGCTGTTTTAATGATGAACAAGAAACTGTCACGGAAAAAAAAACAATGCTACACGCCAAAATGAAACACATGCACTTTTTTTTGCCTTGCACATTATATCGAACAGCCATTTTCCCCACCACTTTAGTTTTTCTCACCTTCGATTGTCTCACTTTCAATCGTCTCGTCCTCGATGCTAACATCTCTCTTGTCCACAGGAATAATCCACGAAAAAACGTTTTCACCTATTTTTATCACAGTCATTCGCTTTTCATCGGTTTCCAAGACCACAGAAATTCCCTGCCGCATATTCCTGTCAAAATGAGAAAGCACATACATCTCATCTTCAAGAGCCCCCTTTTCTCCTATCCAATAAAATGAATCGCTCTCCCCCTTTGTTACAGAAAACTCTTGGTTTTCAGTTTCAACTTTTATCGGCACACCATTATAATGCGTAATCATCGTGAGGACACGCTCTGGACCAAGATAAAACTGCGCCTCATCCACAACGGAATCATCGCTGTCAAGCTGCGGATATTTTTTATAGCGCAGATTCCAGTTTCCATCGTCATTAAAATCCCATGAGGTAATTTTTCCGCCATCAGGCAGATACTCCTCTATAAAATCAGGAACAGTATCTCCATTTCTATCAACCTGGATTTCGCGCACATACACGCCGCTGCCTAAAGCAGGAAGCCCAAAAATATTTGTCATAACTTGATTTTGCTCGTTTGAATTTATATTCATCGCATTTGTGCTGTCATAGCCCATGAATTCTGTTGTTTCATACACGCCATCCCCCGTGTTGTCAACATAGCGTGCACGCGGAAAACCATTCTCAAATTCTGCATAGGCGTATCGCGTTCCGTTCGCAAAATACTCCGCGAAGACAGGAAGTCCGTTTAAAACAGAAAATTTGATATTCGCCCCCTCTTTTTCATCGGAAGGCATTTCGTACCCGGAACAAAAGCGCAAGAGCGCCGCCCCATCAAACTCCTCTTTCGGAAAAATCGGGGATAAGACGAAAAAATCATAGTCAAAAAGCGTTTTGATTATATCCACCGTTTCAATTCGACACGGAGACCAGTAAAATGAATCGTCAGGAATCGTAAACTTCACCCTTCGGTTTTCATCGTCTGCAAAAACATACTCCGCAAGAACAATCTCAGGGTAATTTCCATATGTCAAAAGCACATTTCCATCGGTAATCTTTATCTCCACAGGATTTCCGAAATCACACTTTCCAGACCACTCAAGAATTCCATCATTCGTTTCGTCCCAAGAAAAAGAAATCGGTCTGCCCCGCTCATACTGTATGCGAAGTTCATTCTCGCCATCGCTATTCGTGTCAATCAAAAGCTCTCCTGAAAAAGCCGCTAAATGCTCTTTCACCGAATCCAGAGTGACAGTATCGGTGACAAATGACACCATTTGTTCAAGATCCGCAAGCGAAATAGATTTATCGAAAAAGACACAAAAATAATCCCATGCTTCCTGCTCATTCAAAAGCCCCCTGTCAAGAGCAACATGCGCATACAGCGGATGGGTCATACCACGCGAAGCAAACGCCTGAAGCATACGAAGCTGCGTTTCGCCATATGCAAAAAGACACGCATACATCTCCAAATCCACATCAGAAGAGTTATACTCAGGCATTTTTGAAACAAAGGCATCTGCAAGCTTCAAAGCAAGCGGGGGAAGTTTTTCACGAATCACAACCTGTCTTTTCAAATCGGAATAATCTCCCAAAAAATGGGCGGAAGAAAACGCAGCCGCCCTCAAAAGCTCATATTCTCGTTCAAAAAACAAACGCGGAAAACGCGTGTCGGTGGAATAAATCTTTCTCGCATCATCAATTTTTTTACGCGCCGCCTCAAGGCTTTTTTCATCTCCAATCCCATAGTAGGATTTTGTGCGTGTAAATTCAGCATCAGCAGAATAAATTGTAGGCTCTGCATCAAGGGCGGAAATCGCCTCTTCATATTTTCCCGTGTCACACAAAATAGACGCATAAAGACTTCTCGCAAGATTTCGGTTATAGTCAACCCATTCGCCATCATTTAACGCTCGCACAACAAACGGCAGAATTTCCGCTTTCGCCACCCCGAGGGCATTTTTTGACGCGGCGTTTATATACCACAAATCGCTCACCGTGTCATCATACGCCAAGCCCAATGCGCTTTGGGAAATCGCCGCCTCATAATTCTTTGAAAAAAAATAAATCTCCGCGCTCTTTAAATAATTGACGGCAGTCTTTCTATCGCTGTACCCCTTATTGAACGAATTGGAAGGAAGTGAAAACCCCCTTGCCAAAAGAAACGCCAAAACTATACCACAAATAAAAAATCTCTTCATCACGACCTCAAAAAACGCTCTGTATTATCAGCCCTTGCAAATCCAATCTTTATATCCCACAACGCTCGATGCCACAACCACGATTTCCTGATTCTCTGAAACTAATTCTTGAATAACAGGAATGGAGCGCCTCATATTTTTGGGAATATGCAAAGATGAAAGAAAATCCGCAACGCTTTTTCTTCCTCCATCAGCAGTTCTCACAAAATCATCCGACTGTCTGCTCCTTATACAAAACGGAACGGGAATGTCAGAAAAAATTCGCTCTTTTATACAGACTTCCGCACAATTTTCATCTGGTTTTCCATCAACAGGGACAAAATGCACAAACACATCGCCAAACGGAAATTCATATTTTCCCTCCTTTTCTATTATAGCAAAAAAACAGGAATCAGTCGCTATATTTTGTCGTAATTTTACAAAAAGATTTTCTTCATCGAGCGAAATGTGGACTCCCTCTGCCTCAACACAAAAACGCCCTTCCTTTGAAGTTATCGCATCCAGCACTGAACGGATATGCATATACGGAAACCTTGTCTCGCCACCCACTTCTGAAATCGCCTTGAAAATCACCCGCGCCAAAACCGCCTGTGAAAGGCAAGAAAGAGAATCCCGCGAAAAGCGAACGCCACCATCAGGCGTTTTTTCGCCAGCCTCACAGACGGCACACATCTCCTCAAGCGCATCATCGTCATCGCCGCACTTTAACGCCGCCGAAAGCACGCCCTGCCGCCAACCCACGAATTTCTCGTCAAGAAGCGGAATCAACGAATGCCGTATCCTATTCCGTAAATAGTTTTCATCAAAATTAGTCTTGTCAGTTCTCCAAGCAATATTCCGCTCAAGCAAATAGCCTTCGATTTCTCGGCGGCTTATCGAAAGCATTGGACGCACAAAAATCCCGCGCCTCATCCGTATGCCGCGCAAACGAGAAACATCTCCTCCCTGCAAAAAGCGCATCAAAATCGTTTCCACATTATCATCACGATTGTGCGCAAGGCAGAGAAATTTCACCCCCGATGCTTTCGCGAAGTCCTCAAAAGCGTTATATCGTAAAAAACGCGCGGCATCCTCAACGCCTTTTTTCCGTTTTTCAGCCGTTTTAAAAACCTCGCCATCTCCGAGAGCGCACAAAAAACAGGAAACATCATAGCCGGCATCAGAAAGGTTCTTGCATATTTCCTGAACATACAGGGCATCCCCACCGCTTTCCTTCTCGCTTCTGATTTTATGGTTCACGGTTATCACTTTGAGCGGCACCCCCTCTTTCTTACAAATCCGAGAAAGCGCAAAAAGCAGGCAGAGAGAATCCGCCCCACCAGAAACCGCCGCTCCTATGGAAGAGCCGCCGTTCCGCAAAAAATCAAAATCCACTCCGCATTCCAAGAGTTTTTCAAAAATTTCATCTTCAACAGATTCTTTCATATCAAACAAAAAAAAGAAGCCCCTAGAGACTAAGGACTTCTTGTAAAAGACATCAAACAGGTGGGAAACTATCGCGCAGGAGCAATGTTCACCAATTCAGCCTCCGGATCAGTCAAAATCACAACATCCTTTCCAAGAGACAAATCCTTCACTTTGAATGAATCGCCAATGTTCATAGAAGAAACATCAACCACAATCCTTTCTGGAAGCGCGGAAATCGAAGCAACAATGGTGATTTCAGGAAGATGTTTGAGCAAGAAACCTCCTTTGAGAACGCCCACAGCAGTCCCCGAAAACTGAACCTTCATGCTATATTTCAATTTTTCATCCGCAGCAGGAACAAAAAAGTCCGCGTGAAGAACGCTGTCATTGCGGATATTATATTCCGTGTCTTTGATCAAGGCGGTCAGAGACTTTCCATCTACTTTCAACTCAATGGGGGTAGTCTTTGTGATGCTGCGCCACACCTTGTTAAATTCAACCGCATTGACTTCAAGCATCGTAGACTCGCCTTTGTCATTATACATAATGGCGGGGATACTACCTGCTTTTCTCAATCGTTTTGCAGCCGCTTTGCCAGTTGTTGTGCGAATTTTCGCATTGATTGTCTGCATACTCATTTTCAAGCTCCTTATATCCTTATAAAAATAAAAATTGGGCTGACAGGATTCGAACCCGTGAATAGCGGCACCAAAAGCCGATGGCTTACCACTTGCCTACAGCCCAATGAAAATAAACATCAAGCGGTCAAAACTGACCACTTGGTATAGTATTCTAGAGAAAATTAACATTCTTTGCAATAGGCTTGCGAAAGAAATAAAAAAAATATTTTATTCGTCTGCAGAAGCAGATGTCTCAACATGCCCTGCCTTGTACTCATCAATTATCTTAGTCTGCAGCTCATTGCGGAACTCTGGGCTGATTGGATGAGCAACATCTTTGTACTCACCATTAGCAGTTTTTCTGCTTGGCATTGCAATGAACAATCCGTTCTGCCCCTCGATAATTTTGACATTGTGAACGACAAAGCAACTGTCGAATGTCACTGTAACATAAGCACGAAGTTTTCCCTCGTCCTCAACTTTGCGAATACGCAATTCTGTAATCTGCATAATGGCAACCTCCGTTTTAGCGCCCAAGTATTTTTTTTAAGGAATCAATACGCATTCACGCAATGAAAACCTTCAGATTCAATGAAAGAAAGAGCATTTTTTGCATCACGTTCAGAGCCATACACTCCAAAAACGGTCGAGCCAGAGCCTGACATATCAGAAAACAACGCTCCACTTCTTTTTACTATCTCCAATGCGCAGCTTATTTTTTCATAGCGCGCGCACAAAGGAGCAGTAAAAGAATTAACAAAACTCCATTTTGCGGGAGAAAGACTATACATCTCCTCCAGCCCACTAAAAGCGGGATAAGAAAGCATGTCGTCACAGCTAAGCATTCCATCAACAAGTGCATATGCTTCGCGCGTAGAACTACACACATTCGGAAAAACAAGCGCGATATACAAATCCGAACGATATGGTATTTTTCGCACTATTTCACCACGCCCCGAAACAACAGCGGCGAAGCCCCCATCCCCAAAACCGTGACAAAAGAAAAACACATCGCTTCCAACAACCGAGGCAATGTCATCCAACGCCTCTACGCCTAGCGAAACGCCCTGTATTTTCTCCAACACTCTGATTAAAGCCGCGGCATCGGAAGAACCACCGCCCAATCCACCGCCACAAGGAATATTCTTTTCAAGACGCACATCTATCGAGCGTGCGTTAATTCCCGTCACACGGCAAAACGCTTTGTATGCCATCGAAAGCGTATTTTCCACAGGAAGAGCACATTCATCCGAATGAACGCTACATTCTCCACATCCCTCTTGCACAGAAACAAAAAGTCTGTCACAGAGGTTCACCGTATGGAATACACTTTCGATATTATGAAACCCATCTTCACGTGGAGGCAAAACCCTCAATCCAAGATTTATCTTCGCCCACGCACATTCACAGATTTCATCTAACATATTTCAATTATACACCGTTTTCCTTTATTCTGTCAAAAAAATTTTCAAACCATCAAAGAAAAAAGCGCACCGAGCTCTGGGCGAACCCCTGCCAATCCATAAGCGCTGTCATTCGCGCTTTCAACCGCACTGCGAATTTGCGACTGATACTTTTCTATCAACATATTGATTTCATCAGCAGACGATCCTTTTTTGGGGACAACTTTTTCACCTCTGATATTTGAAAGGCGGTCAATTAATGTGTTGAGAATTTGAAGCTTCGTAATTGAAACGCCGCCCTGCCCCTTCGGTGCCGCCACTCCAGAAACATGGTCAAAATGCGAATAGATAAGGGAGCCCTGAGAAACCGGCATATACACCTTGCCGGGAGTGCTAGCATTCATAATAGTGCTATAAGCACTTGATGAAATTGAAATTGCCATATCACACCTCTCATAGAAAGCGCACCCGACTGTAGCGGGCGGTGCTCTAACGCACACTTTTACTTTCCATTTCTTTTATCGGAAAAAGAAAGGGGGGAGTTTAGGAGAAAATCAACACACTCCTTGCAGACATCGGGGAGCACACGCTTCGCCAAGGGAGAGTTCTCCAAAATTACAATGTAATCTCAAAAGGGCTCCCTTTATAAAGATTTTGAAAAACTTTTTGGACAGCCCCTCAAATAATAGAGAAATAATATAGAAAACAAAACGACTTGTGTTGAAATAAAACAAAAAGTAGTGTATCATTATATAATAGTATGAATGTCGACTTTTAGAATATTTGAGAAGAACATTCGCGAAGGAGCAGGGAAGAAGTCAAAATCGCTCTGATTGCGGCCGCCTGCCTATGGCAGGTGATAGGATAATCCTTGTCGAAATCAGCGCGAAATGCGCTGGCGCATGGTTTTGCCCTTCTTCACTGCGACTGGAAGAATGTTTTTTAGTTTTTTTTGAAAAGTCGAAATTCATACTAATAAGACTTCACTTTAACGAAAGAGATATATGAACAGAGCCGAATTTTTAGAAAAGTTAACACCTGCTATAAAGACAAAGTGCGATTGGTTCAATTCAAAGGAACTTCCTCGGTTGCTTGAAAATTTTAGAATCATGCATATCTGTGTAAAAAATGTCTTTGATCTTCTTGTAAAACGAGGGCTGATTGTTCCAGACCCCTATAAAAACGATAAAAAAATCTCGTCTATTCAGGCTCCGTCCGATGAAGCGTATCCAGAGACAGACTCCGCCACAATCATTGGATCGCGCTTTTCTGATTATGAAAGTATGGTCGAGTTTATCTGCTCTTATTTTAAGTTTTCAGTTGAAAACCTCGACCTCAAAAAAATAAAGAGCCTCACAGAACTTGTCAATTCGTTTCAATGGGGAAATCTTTCTCCTAATTCCACCCGGGCAAACACACGAGGACTTGCAATTCTCATAATAAACTTGCGGAAAGGGCTGCCTGCAATTTCAGTGAGCATGCTCAACGACTCGCTTTCAAAAAGCAGCAAGGCATATACAGAGATATTAAGAGGTTTGAAAGAAATTTCGGATTTCAAAAGAGAGGAATATAAATTCAAAATCCGAAACGATATAATGACGCTTTCAAATTTCCCTGCGGACAGCATAAATTCACCTGCCCAAGAAATCGCTGAAATAAAAAAGATTTTTCCCTCTGTTATGGGGAAATCCCCATGCTACACAGAGCTTTTAAACGAAATTGCGATGGAGGATCTTGAAGCAAATGCGGATGCATTGCAAAACAATGTCCTTGCAAAGCTTGTCATCCGTGAGGAAAAAAAGAAGGTGGAAAAAGAGGTTGTTGACACAAAGGCGATTCTTCTTGATGTGGTGCGTACAATCCTTTCTCTTGCGCCGACATATTCTTTAATCGCTGAAAAAATTTCAAACAATAGCAATATCCTTGAGCTGTCAAAAAACACTGCAATGGAGAAACTAAAAAAAGCGTTGCGAAAAGCATTCAATATGAAAGAACCACCTGTTGTCTACAAATTTATAATCATCGACCAAAAAAACGCCAGCAAAACAACGCGAGAAGTGGAGATAAATACATTCACCTCGAACATAGAAAAAAAGGCGAACTTTTATTTGACTTTGGCGAACAGAGCATCCTCAGAATATAAAAAAATTGCAACGGCAGAAGAAGATGTAATCCTGCAGTTTATAAACAAGCAGATTACAGAGAACAAAGAGCTTGCAACGCTCATAACTGCGGCAGATGACTATTTCAAGGCAAGTGCGCCCCCTACAGATCGCTCTAAAATCAAAGGACTAAAAATGGATATAATGTCCGCAAACAATGTAATTGTAAAAGCAAATAAAAAGCGCGCAGAATATCTATCATTTATAGAAGAACAAAATCAAATGAAAAAACTCGGAATAAAAGATGAATAAATTTTTCACAGCAAAGGTTTTATCTCGCAGTATCATCATAGCGATGACGCTATCCTTTAGTCCGCTTGTATTTTCACAAAGCGGTGATGATTTTTTGGAGCAGCCAGAAGAGGATTTTCTGGAAGTCGAAGACACCTCTATAAACGATGCCATTCAGAAGAATTTCACAATCATTTTAACAGAACACAACTATGACTTGCACCCTCACACCGCAGAATACAATGCGGAGGCGCAAATACTCACAGGATTATACGAGGGGCTTTTTTCATACGACCCCATCACATTAAATCCGATGCCCGCAATTGCAAAATCATATTTGATTTCACGAGACAGAAAGCGATGGACCTTTATATTGCGCGATGACGCCTATTTTTCAAATGGAGATAAAATCACGGCGGAAAGCGTAAAAAAATCTTGGATTTCTCTGCTGAAAAATCCAAAAGCCACCTACTCCTCTCTTTTTGAAATTGTTGTGGGGGCAAAGGAATTTAAAGACGGAAAAGCAAAAGAGGATGAGCTAGGAATTCACATACTAGATGAATATTCTCTTTCAATTCACTTGACAAGCCCAGCCTCTCATCTTGCGCGACTCTTATGCATGCCAACATTTTCCGTGACAAGTGAAAATTCAAATGTGTATTCAGGTCCGTTTGTACTTTCTGAATTTGCAACAGAAAACATAGTGCTTGAAAAAAACCCCTATTACTATGACAAGAAGAACACCCATCTTGAAAAAATCACCTTTTTATTGAGCAACGATGATGTTGAAAACTCCCACTTGTTTAATATAGGAAAAGCAGATTGGATAAGTTCGGCCGTTGACTTGAAAAAAATCATTTTGAAAAACGCAAGTCATATCTCGGCGGAATTTGCCACCGAATACCTGTTTTTTAAAATGCGCGACACTATTTGGCAGCACACAAAATTCCGCCAGGCATTGTTGGAGGCCGTTCCGTGGCAAGACTTGCGCGCAAACACTTTTGTTCCTGCAACAACACTCGTGTACCCTTTGAACGGCTATCCAAAAGTGCAGGGATATGTGTACACAGACAAAATAGAGGCTCTGTCGCTTATGAAGGAAGCAAGAAAAGACGCGAACATTCCTGAAGATGAAATCCTTGAATTAAAAGTCGCCGTTTCAGAAAGCGAAAGAATGAAAAAGCATATTGAAATTTTAAGAGAAGCGTGGAGTGCGCTGGGAGTCACCTTGACAACCGTTGAAGTTTCCACAACAAATTATTTAAAGGAGATTTCCCACACGGACGCTGACATTTTTTCATACACATGGATTGGAGATTTCTCCGACCCCCTTGCATTTCTAGAGCTTTTCAGGGGAAATTCAACGCTTAATGTCTCAAACTGGAACAACGAAGACTTCAACAGGATTTTATCGGAGGCGGCAAGCCTGAATGATGCGCAGCATTTTGAGCGATTAAGCCAAGCGGAACAACTCTTGCTTGACGAAGCGCTTGTGCTCCCGATTCAGCACCCCGTAAGTCTCAACATAATAGATTTAGATGCAGTCGGTGGCTGGACGACAAACGCTTTCGACATCCACCCCTTAAAATACATCTATAAGAAGCAGCCAAAGTTTGAAGTGCAAAATCTCGTAAAACGATAGTGATAGTACTCGGCACGACACATTATGCAGTTTTTGCTTTGCAAAAACTGCAAGCGCAACTTCGAGCAATTACTGCTTTTGTAAAAACTAGTGTTGCGCCCGCCCTACCAAATAATATACAGCACAATTGCCGCAGCAGTAGTTGTTATGAAAGTGAATGGCGCGCCTATTTTTAGCCAGTTTGAAAATTTCATGGGGTAGCCTTCTTTTTTCAAGATTCCCATAGCGACAACATTCGCGCTTGCACCAAACGGAGTGAGATTTCCTCCCAAACAAGAGCCGATTAAAAGCGCAAACATATACAATTCTCTCGATGCTCCAATCGTATCGGCAAGAGAAGCGGCGACAGGAAGCATAACAATGATATAGGGAACATTGTCCACAAAGCCTGAAATCAAGATGGAAACAAAAAGAATCAAAACGAAACCAAACAATTTGTTTCCGTTCGTAATTTTTGCAAGGAAAAGCGCAAAATCATCAAGCAAGCCTGTTTCGCTTATCGCCCCAACGACAACGAAAATTCCACACAGGAAGAAAATCGTCTCCCAGTCAAGCCCCTTTATCAGTTCGAGTGTTTCTGACTTGGACTTCTTTTGAAAAACAACATACCAAAGAATTCCCATAAACCCCAAAGAAAAAACAAAAAGCCCCGAAAGATACTTGAAGTCAATGGGAACAAATGAAATCCCTGCAAGTCCAAAAATCATAGTCAAAAGCAAAACCGCAGGAAATACAGAAACAACGGTATTTTTTTCCACAACCGTCCTTCCTTTTGCATTTAGAAAATAAAAGTAAAAATAAAGACACCCCACAATCAAACCAATTTGAATAAAAAAGAATATTGAAATCTTGCCATTATGAAAGAAAAAGTCGTTGAAATTATACCCTGCAAAACTTGCAAAAATCATAGACGGCGGATCGCCAACCAATGTCGCCGTTCCCTCTAAATTCGACATGACCGCAAGGCCACAAAGAAAATAAGTCGGTGGCATATTGAGTTTTTTCGACAACGCCAGTGCAATCGGCGCCATCACAAGAACAGTCGCAACATTCTCAACAAAAATTGAAATTATGCCTGTCATCACCAATATCAAAATGATTGCAATGCGTGTGCTCGGCGACTTTTCAATGATAAAATCAGCGACTCGCACGGGCACCCGTGAATAAATAAACAGTGCGGCGATTATCATACTGCCTATGTATATCATCAGCACATTCCAATTTATGAGCGTAAAAAGCGAATGGGTAAGCGAAAACATTCTGCTTGAAGAAAGCGACGTTCCATCTGAAAAAATAGTTGACGGATACACAGAACCGAGAATCATCAAAAAAAGCGCCGCCACCGTTGTAAATATGACTTTTTTTTCTTGCTTTAAAATCACAAAAAGATACATTAGAATTGCAGTTGCTAAGACAATCCATTTCATAGACATAAATATAGCACAATAAAACCACAAAGGCAAATGAAATGAAAAATCCTATCGTTTGCCAGCAGCTTCGTCAATTTCTCCTTGTTTATTTTGGTTATACAAAACCCCACCGAATTGAATATCATTCTCTGCGCAGAATTTTTCATAAAATCGGCTGTCATCTTTATTGGTAAAGCCCGTAACAAAAAGCCGTGAAACCTCTTCGCTATCTTTTGAAGAAATTTCAGGATGCGCTACCAAGAACTGCTTTTCGACTTCAAGCGCATGGCGAGAAACTCCATCGCGAGAATCCACAACATACATTTCATTCCCTGCGTATTTTTGGATATAGTCACTTATGTTTAAAAAATGCGTGCATGCAAGCACAATCGCATCGCATCCGTTCTCTTTAAAAAAATCGACCGCAGGCTTCACCGCCTCTATGCGTTCATCTTCCGCGCTTGAAAAAAAACGATGCTCAATGAAGGATATCAATTCAGGATCCGCCCGTGAAACCACCGTGCAGTCCGAAGCAAACTGCTTTTGAAGCTCAAACGAATACGAATTACGGATTGTCGCGGCGGTTGCCAACAGTCCAATTCTTCTTGTTTTTGAAACAAGGCTCGCAGGTTTTATGGCGGGAACCGTCCCCACAAACGGAACAGACGGAAAGCGTGAACGCAACGATTCAAGCGCATTCACCGAAATCGTGTTGCACGCAAGCACAATCACATTCGGATTCCAGTTTTCAATGATTTTTTCGACAAGCGAAGTTGCAGCCGCAATTATTTTATCGGTTGGCTTTTCTCCATACGGAAAGTTTTTTGTATCAGCAACATACACACAAGAAGAGGCAGGACTTTTTTCTTTCAATGCCTTTAGATACGGCAGTCCCCCCACCCCAGAATCCACAAACGCAAAATCAATCATAGTTGGCTATAACTATACTGAAAAAGCACTTTAAAAGCAATGAGGGAAAAACTCTCTATACAAACCCACTAAAATATTTTATACTGTTATATGGTGTTACCGATAGGCAACGGTTAGCCCCTTTTTTTCTTGAAGAGGGGTTGCGACCTCCTTAAAAAGGCAAGAAATCCGTAGAAAATACGGAAATCTATACGAGAAAAGGAGGTGGCTAATGAGTGATTTTGAAATGCTTTCATTGGTATTTACGATTATTGAAATCGTGGTTATACTTGTAATTGCGTTGTTTCATAACTCAAAAAAAATAACCGCCTGCGGTCTAAATCAAGCGGTTATTTTTAACGCTGGATAGAGGCTAGCCGAAATCGGTAGCACCTCTTTTCTTTTTAAATATATGCCATATCCTCCGAGTTGTCAAGCAATTTTATAACAGCAATTTTATAACTCTCTACTGACAGCAAAAGATGTCATTCCGCCAGACTGAGATATATCTGGTCTGCAAGTCCAAAACCAGCGTTTTTTGTCATTGCGGTGGCGTATTCATCGAAAATCATATCCTCGTACATTTGCCCCGCAAAACCATCTCCCCCTAGTCCGCTTTTTGAAATGGTTTTTCGCATTGAAGAAAGCATTTGCTTTACAAAAAAACTTTCCAACTCCATGGACTTTTCATAAAGACGGCTTGTTTTGTCAATTGTTTTTGTTGTTCCATGCGCACTAGATTGATTCACTGCCGCGCCTTGTGGCAAAGCGTTTTTATCAGAGGCAGCTGTGAATGCGCCGTGAAAGTTGGTTTTCACATCACCGTTCAAGCGTCCTTCCTGTACTATTTGAGATGAAGAAACGGTGGATGATTTTTCTGATTTTTCATCGATGCGAGCGTTGCCCGTATTTTTTGCGTTCTCAGCGCGAAGACGGTCAAGCAAGTCCGCAAATTTTGAGTTCTCCCCACCAAGAGAAGCCGTCTGCATCGCCGCGCTTCCGTCATTTCGCAAAAAAACAGCATTAATTCCACCTACATTCATACCATCCACCTTCCTCTATTCATTTCTCTATTTATCGGATGAAGAACGCTATCGCTTTAGGTTCACCGCAGTGCTCAGCATATTGTCGCTCGTTTGAATTGCCTTTGAGTTGAACTCATACGCCCTTTGTGCCACAATCATCTGCACCATCTCGTTCACCACAGAAACATTTGAAAGCTCGAGGAATTTGTGGCGCGTATCTCCAAAGCCATCAAGACCTGGACGACCTGCATACGCATCTCCCGATGCATTTGTCGCGACAAAAAGATTGTCTCCATCCGCCTGCAAACCAACGGCATTCGGAAATCGAAACAACTCAATCTGCCCCACATCTATCGGCTCGTTCTCGCCATTGATTTTTACGCTCACCCTACCCGTCTGTGTCACATTCAGTGTGGAAACATCATAGCCCTCGGGAAGAATAATCTCTGGCTGCACACGAAGTCCATTTGAATTCACCAGCTGCCCATTTGAATCGACCTTGAACGAACCATCGCGCGTGTATGCGTAGCTTCCGTCATATTTTTGCACACGGAAAAATCCCTCGCCAACAATCGCAATGTCTGTGTCAACGCCTGTGTGTTGCAAAGAACCTTGTGTCATAATGCGCTGTGTCGCCGCGACTTTTGCGCCAGTCCCCTGCTGAATTCCCACAGGAGTCACGGTGTCTTCCGTCGCCGGAGTTCCCGCACGCTTTACCGTTTGATACACCAAATCCTCAAACTCCACGCGCTGCTGCTTATAGCCAGTCGTGTTTACATTTGAAAGATTGTTTGAAATCGCGTCAATATTTGATTGCTGCCCATTCATTCCTGTGGCTGCCGTCCATAAACTTCGTACCATATTTTACCTCTTGATATAATTTTCTAGCCAGTTTTGAGAGCGTAGCGCATAAAACGAGAAACGCAACTACAATCAACAAAACTTGGTAAAGAAATGTATTGTTGCGTTCTATTTGTATATCGCTGTGCGAGACCACAATGTCCCCATCATGCTGTCTTCACTTGTCACCGTCTTTTGGTTCGCTTCATACGCCCTGTTCACTTCAATCATCTGCACCATTTCATTCACCACATTCACATTCGAGGTTTCCATATATCCCTGAAGAAAACGAGGTCTCTCCGCGCCTTCTGCAATATGTGCATCGCCAGAAATGTCATTCGCGCTATACAAATTTCCACCCACTTTTTTCAAATAACGCTCGTTGTCAAATCTCACGGCTTTAAATCTATCGATGAGCTCGTTGTCTTCCTTTGAGTAAATCATACCGTCTTCATTCACGATGAAACTGTCATCGCTCACCAAAATGCGTCCATTCTCACCAAGAACTGGATACCCTTCTTTTGACATCAAAACGCCTTCTTTTCCAACGATAAAATTGCCATCGCGGGTATATCGCTCGCCATAGGGAGTTTCAAGCACAAAAAACCCCTTGCCAGAAAACGCCACATCGGTGTGTGCGCTTGTCTGTCGAAAAGAGCCTTGTGTAAAATCGGTGTAGTTTTCGTTTGTTTCCACGCCAAGCCCTAATTTTCCGATGATAGGAGCCGCCTCTGCGCTTCCAAACGGCGTTTCATACACGCCATCAAGATTTGTGCGTCGTATCAGAAGCTCTGGAAACGCTTTTGACACAGTAATATCGCGCTTATAGCCCGCCGTGTCCACATTCGCAAGATTATTTGAAATCGCATCCAGTCGATTTTGCTGCGCATTCATTCCGCTCGCGCCAGTGTACCAACCTCTAATCATATCTTCCCCCTATACAAGTCTGCTCTGCAAACTTGCGTTTCTTGCGACTTCGCTCTATTTGCAAGCCCCAAGAATTTTCCCCTCGTCATTTTTTTCCTTTCATTTATTTATCGGAATATCAAGACTTGAGTTAAAGGTTATTTTTGAGTATTATATACAAATAGGCTTAATTTTGAGTTTTGAAAACTGGAACAAAAAAAACATTCTTCCAGTTGCAGTGAGAAAAGTCAAAATGCGGGGCTAGCCCCTCGCGCTGATTTCGGCAAGGATTATCTACTCGCCTGCCATTGGCAGGCGACCGAAATCAGAGCGATTTTGCCTTTCTCCCTGCGCCTTCGCGAATGTTTTTTTCATAAATTATAAAACTCAAAATTAAGCTTAATATCGCAAAGAAGGAATACTATGTCACGGGAGAAAATTGTTGTTCTTGACTTTGGAAGCCAATATGCACATTTAATTGCGAAAAGATTCCGTATGCTCGGCTTTTATTCGGAGATTGCATTGCCATCAAGTCCACTGCACACATTCACAGACGCAAGGGGCATCGTTTTTTCAGGAGGTCCTGCTTCTATCTATGATGAAAAGACCCCTGATTTCAACAAAGACATTCTTTCTCTTGACATACCGATTCTCGGGCTTTGCTATGGGCACTATATCGTGCAACTGGGGTACGGCGGAAAAGTCGGCAAGGCTGAAACCGGGGAATTTGGGTTTGCCGAGCTGCATTTGAACGCACAAACACACTGCCCCCTTTTTGACGGCATCGATGAAACGCAACAAGTGTGGATGAGCCATCAAGACGAAGTTCTGCAGCTTGGAGAAGGGTTTGAAACAGTCGGTTCGACAAAGGACTGCACATATGCCGCCACACAAAATCTCAGCAAAAAACGATTTTCACTCCAATTTCACTGCGAAGTAAAGGACACTCCGTGCGGAAACACGATTTTTGAAAATTTCGCGAAATTCTGCGGCATGCAAAAGAATTGGGATCAAGACACAGTGCTGAACACCATAATAGAAAACATCAAGACAGAGGCGAATGGAAAAAATGTGCTTTTGTTTTTGAGTGGCGGCGTGGACTCCACAATCACATTCGCGCTGTTGAACAAGGCGTTAGGAAAAGAGCGCGTTTTGGGGCTGCACATTGACAACGGTTTTATGAGAAAAAACGAGAGCCAAAATGTTGCCGCTGCATACAGAGAATTTGGCTTTGACAATTTTATTGTAGAAGACGCATCGAAGAGTTTTTTAAAGGCGGTGGAAAAGCTTACCGACCCGCAAAAAAAACGCATGGCGATTGGAGAGAATTTCATCACGGTGAGAAATGAAGTCGTTGAAAAACAGCATCTTGATGAAAACAACTGGCTTTTGGCGCAAGGCACGCTCTATCCCGATATTATTGAGTCAGGTGGCACAAAAAATTCCAACACTATAAAAACACATCATAACCGAGTTCAGGGAATTCAAAATCTTATTGAAAAAGGACTGATTATTGAGCCGATTCGTGATTTATACAAAGACGAGGTGCGCGCCGTTGGAAAGAAGCTGGGACTTGACGACAAGCTCGTTATGCGCCATCCGTTCCCAGGACCTGGACTTTCGATAAATGTGTTGTGTTCGAAGGGAACAATGAGCGAGGATGACAAAAAAGAATTTGAAGAAGCAAAAAAGGAATTCGGCAGGATTGAAATCACTGAATTCTGCGAGCATTGTTCTGCAGGCATGGAAAAACTTGTTCTACCGGTAAAATCGGTGGGCGTGCAAGGCGATTTTAGAACCTATCGATTTCCCGCCGTTTTGAGCTTCGAGCGACTTGACGGCGGCTTTTTCCACATTCTAAAAAAATGGGAGAAAATCGAACGAGCTTCCAGCGCAATCACAAACAGCGCGCAGCATTTAAATAGAACGCTCATTCGCCTCTGGCAAAATCCTTCATTGAATGACAGCGACTTGACGCTCCAAGAAGGATATTGCGACCGCCGCCGCCTTGACCAACTGCGCGAAGTTGACGACATCGTTTTGAGTGCTCTCCACAAAAGCGGCTGGTATGAAAAGATTTTCCAGCATCTCACGATTGATTTGCCGTATGCAAGCCGTGCCGACAGAGCAAGTTTTGTCTTGCGCCCTGTGTGTTCTGAAGATGTGATGACCGCGCGCTTCGCCCATCTTCCGCTCGACCTCTTGAAAGAAATCATAGAAAAAATCTCACAATTAGAGTTCGTCGACGCGCTCTACTATGACTGCACAAACAAACCGCCCGCAACATTTGGGTGGGAGTAGAAAAAAACAGAGAAAGAGCGGTGAATGCAAAAACAGTATTCTTTTTGAAAGAAGATTTATTGCGTTCGCCCGTGCCTTAAAGATAAAGACCCTAACAAATCTGAAACGGTGCGCTTGTTGAACTCATTCAAGGAATCTTTTATAGGTACGGAGGATTGTTGCCCTTTCGTTATAAAGACGAGCATATGACTGTTCAGAGCCACACACCAAATATTCCACAGAAACGCAAAGAAACTGCGCAAGGGATAGGAGCGGCGCGAAGCGTTCTGGGGAGTTTCGCATGCGGAACTCCCCAGAATGAAGCGGCAGCGGAACCGCGCATAGCCCGACCGCCACAAGGCTTGTGGCGGATGCGCCCAAATGAAAAAGCACTGGCATATCTGCCGCTTGATGCCCCCACAGCTCGGAGCTCGGTGCACCCCCAATTGATACCCAATTGAAACCCCACATTTTTTATGCTATTATGTCAGTATGGCTGGAAATACTTTTGGAACGGTTTTTAAGGTGACGACATTCGGGGAAAGTCATGGGCTCGCTTTGGGCGTGATAATTGATGGATGTCCTGCAGGGCTTTCTTTTGACAGAGCGAAAATTCAAGCGGCGTTGGACAGGAGACGACCTGGCGGCGTTATAAATGGCATAAAGTCCTCAGCCACAACAATGAGGTCTGAATCCGACACTGTGGAAATTCTTTCCGGCGTTTTTGAAGGAAAGACAGAAGGCACGCCAATCGCAATGGAAATAAAAAACACATCGCAGCATTCCTCCGACTACAAAAACCTTGAACACACATTTCGTCCTGGACATGCGGACTTCACATACAACGAAAAATACGGCGTTCGCGACTACAGAGGGGGCGGACGAGCATCTGGCAGGGAAACCGCCGCGAGAGTCGCTGCTGGCGCAGTCGCAAAAATGATTTTGGATGAACACGGTATTTCCGTTGTGGCATATACGCTTAAAGCGGCGGGCGTGCAGTGCGGAAAAATCGACTTTTCAGAGATAGAAAAAAATTCTATGCGCGCCCCCGATTCTCATGCGGCTTTAGAAATGGAGAGCGCGATAGAAAATGTGCGAAAAGGCGGCGACAGCGCAGGAGGTATCGTTGAATGCGTTGTGAAAAACACGCCAGCAGGGCTTGGAGAGCCGATTTTTGACAAACTCGATGCGGAGCTTGCGAAGGCGATGCTTTCAATAGGCGCAATCAAGGGAGTTGAATTCGGCTCGGGTTTTTCCGCCGCCGACAGCATGGGAAGCACAAATAACGATGCTATGCATGCTGAAAATGGAAACGCGTTCTTTGACACAAACAATGCGGGGGGCATTCTTGGAGGAATTTCAAACGGAAACGACATTGTGTTTCGCGTGGCGGTGAAGCCCGTGCCCAGTATTTTTATTTCGCAGAAAACCGTGAGCAAGGTTTGCGGACGAATCAATAGAGAGAACGGTGACACTGAAGGGAATGTCAAAGAAAGTAACGAGCACTATGAAATCAACGAGGGCGAAGCCACATACAATGAGGGTGACCCCACCAGTCCTTTTAAAGAGGCTGGTGAGTCTACAAAAATGGCACAGGGCGACACATTTGAATCGACAGACCTGCACATAAAGGGGCGGCATGATGTGTGCCTTTGCCCGCGAATTGTGCCTGTTGTGGAGGCGATGACACAAATTGTCCTTGCCGATATGCTTTTGAGGAATCGCTGTGCAAAAATCTGAATTAAAAATTACAATCAGCAAAAACAATAAAAAAATCATTAGGCTCACGCTTGTCTCTTTGGGCACGCTTCTTTTTTTCTCGTATTTTGCAACTGTTGCAGTCCGCGCGGTCACATTGAGGAAAAGCACTGCCGTTCCATCGCTCTCTGCAGAAGCCGAGCAGGCGCTTTCAGCGTATCTTGACAGCGTGTATTCTGAAAGGGAAAGTCTTTTAAATCCGCTCCCCTATAAAACATATCCTGCAACGCTTGATGTGCTGGCAGAATCGGCGATCGCTGTGGAAACAAAGACAGGCTGTGTGCTTTATGAAAAAAATGCGGATAAAGTGATTCCGCCAGCCTCAATGACAAAAATTTTTGTGATGAACGAGGTGTTTAACGAAATAGACAAAGGCCTTGTTTCTCTTGCTGACATTGTTCCGCTCCCTCCTGAAAGTTGGGCGTGCAATATGCCGCCACATTCGTCACTGATGTTTCTTGGAGAAAATCAAGTTGTCACGCTGAATGAGCTGATGATTGGACTTGCCGTTTGCTCTGGAAATGATGCGGCGTATGCGGTTGCCTATTATATTTCAGGTGGAATGGATGCGTTTATTGCGAGAATGAATGAAACATGTAAAAAAATGGGTCTTTTGCACACGCATTTTGTGGAATCAAGCGGCTACAGCGAAAAAAACACCACCACCGCGCGCGAAATGGCGGCGTTTGCCCGTCATTATGTGGACGCGCACCCTGAATCGTTGGCGTTGTTTCACTCCCGCCTTTCGTTCAAATACCCTGACACCCACAACCTTGCCCCCGAAGACAGAGGGAAGCCCACATCGCAGGATTTTTCGCAAGGACTTCCAAAGCACATCACAATGGGCATCTATCAAAAGAACACGAACCCACTGCTTGGAGCGATGGATGGTTGTGACGGATTAAAAACAGGCTACATAGAGGAAAGCGGCTATAATCTTGCGCTTACGGCTGTTCGTGAGAATATGAGAATTCTCTCCGTCACGATGGGAGGACCGGGTGCTTCCGTAAAAGAAGGAAATGCGGGCAGAGTCCACGATGGCACTGAAATAATCGAATGGGCGTTTTCAACATTTGAAAACTATGAGAACCCCCTCGTCTTGAGAGAATACTCCATTCCCCTGCTCTACGGAAAAAAATACCGTCGCATCCACCTCATTCCCGCTTTTTCTCCAAAGGCTTTGTGCGTTCCAAAAACCGCGGCGCTCAACTCCGAAGATGCTGCGTCCGAAGTGAAAATCTCTCTCGACCTTCCCGAAAAACTGTACGCAAGCATAAGCGCGGGCGAAGAGCTCGGCTCAATCACTTACAGCATCCAAGGACACACGCTACAGAAAATCCCGCTCGTCGCATCCGCCACCATACAGCGCGCGAACTTCTGGCTCATCGCCGCAGACTTTCTGGCGCAGGTGGCTCTGAAATTATAGAGGAAGAGAAAGGCGAAAACGCAAATTGCAATGAAATGCGAAGTTGCAGTTCAATAAGTGAGTTTTCGCAGAAAACTCGGATTAAAATCAGCGGCGATAATTAGACGCGAATTTTAATCCTTCCATCATCCTGTCGCCTGTCACACAATCGCACAAAGAGAGCGAAAAACCTTTGTAATTTTTTTGTTGAATTGCCCAGTGTCATATTTGAGCAGCTCCAAAAATTCAATGTGGTTTATGTCGCCTAAAACTGCTTCCATTTCTTCCTTAGTGCGATATGTCATGCTTCGGTAATAATCGTTGAAGTCTTTTTCGCGTGAAGAGAAGGCGGATGTGTACATTTCATTTGAAACTTCAGTCACATCCTTCACAATATCATCATATATGGCCGATGAAAATGCTTCAATACGCTGAGAATACAACAATTCAAGCAGATAAATTGAATACCGTGCTTTTTGGCTTATATACTCCGTGGCGCAGTCATCATAAAAGGAGTGCACCTCATCCCAACTGTTTATTTTCCTGCATTTTATATTTTCATTGAGCTCGAAAACCTTCTCTTCAGGCACAATCTGCCCTCCAAGATTCAGCCATTCTGTGTACAAGGGAATATTCTGAATTTCTGAAATAACAGTGTCGGTGAGCTCATAATATTCTTTTTCCTCGCAATATTCAATGAGCGATTGGGCTGCAAAATATTTTACAATTTTTCGATACATTTTATAGGATTGTGCAGGCTTTAGAATTATTCCGCCGAATTTTCTTTGGCATAGAGCATCGTAAAGTGTGAATTCAGGAGATGGTTTTTTGTGCAGGAAATCCTTTGCGATTTGCCTCATCTCTTCTTTTGTCTTTGCCTTTCTTGCATGCTTTTCATCAATTTTAGAAAAATTTTCCGTTGTCAATTCAATGATTTTCGAAATTGCCGCCACCACCTCTTGGATTGTGTCAGGAGCAAGGGGATTCGTTTCTATATGTTGGACTTTCACAACCCTCTTGTCACGCGCATTGAATTTATATTTATTTCTGATAATCGCAAACATATTCGACATAAACCACCATGCAGGTATTATGAGAACCTCTGAATTTGGTGTGGCTGGCGGAAGCAGAAGTGAGAATGGATATTGAATGTCAAGCTCTTGAGAATACACACCTTTGCTTGCAAGAACAAATGAAGCGAAGCGGCTGTTGTGCTTGAAGCTTGAACAAAGCCCCGGCCAAAATCCACGCTTTGCGACAATCTCGCCGTCTGGACTTCTTGAATTGTGGTTTGAACCGATTGTCGCACCCGCCGCGATGTTTGACTGCCCCATCACGGTTGTCGCGATTAAGAATGATGAATTATGGTGTTGTTCATGAAACGGAAAAATCAAGTTATTTAAAAGCTCGCAGCAGGAAATCGTTGAATTGTCGCCAAGCACGGAATTCAAAAGGCGCGCTCCGTATTTTAACTGGCAGTTTCTCCCGATGACAAATCTCACCGCCACTGCCTGATAAAAGATGTGGCAGCCAAACCCCACAATGCCATTCACCAGCTCCACGCCCTCCCCGATTTGAGTAGGTTCGTCATAACTGGAAAAAACGGTCACATTTTTTATTTTAAATGCCCCCTTGATGTATGCGTTTTTTCCAATTTTTGCATCTTTTATAAGAGTTGTGTTTTTTATGACAGTATCATCCTCAACGACTCCAAAGGTGTCAAGCGATTTTGAAAACGGCTTTTCGGTGATTTCTTTAAGCCGCTCCATAAGGCAGGGGTCATCCCTAAATTTCGCCCAAATATATGCATCCGATGCAATCATAGAGTCAAACGGAAGAATTGCGCGCCCTCCGTTTTCATTTGCAACGCTTATATCAATTCTGACAGACTCAGTCTCCCCTTCCTTTAAAATGCCATTTCCGAATTTCGAGTGGTTTGTGCAGTCCATCTCCTGAATATTGAACAACATGATGCGGTTTCCAATGCGATAGTTCTTTATGTTTGCGCTGTGCATTGCAACATCATCTCCGATTACCATATCCTCAAGATTTGAATTGAATATTCCTGTTTTTAATTCAAGGTCATGAAATTTTAGCTTTGCGGGGCGTATCTTTCCAAGAACAACAAATCCAGAAAACAATGAATTTTTTATAAGCGTGGGGTCAAAATCATTTTCATCAACAAAAACATTGCGCCATGCGTAGTCTTCGGATGTGTTCAAATTGTCAACAAGAACTGAAATTTCCGCTGGCGTTAAATTACGCTTCCCTTTCAAAAGCTCATTTTTTGGAGTGGGAATGCAGTGGTCTTTTTTTATAAATGTCAATGTAGCCATTATTCAATTGTAACTTAAAATCAAGTTTTGTCAATTTGACATTCTGAAATTTGACATTCCGAAATCACTCTAAAATAGTCTAAACGCGCTCATACTCGAAAGGCATTTCCCCTCACGGTTGAACAACGCTTGGTTCGCCCAGTTGTTGCCAACAATACCATTCGGGTCACAAATCCAGTCTCCGCCCCAATAGAACACACCGCAGCCTCCAGCCGTGGCAGTCGCCTCAATAATCGCGCGCACCACAACCTCTTGATTTTTCACGGACGCTTCAACGCATTTTTTGCCGTTCTGATCTATGATTCTTAGCTCTTTGAGCGCGGAAATATTTGCGGAAATGTTCGCGAAATTTTCTGAATCCGAAAGCCGCTCCGCCGCCTCAACTCCCTTTTCATAATGAACATAATTTTTCCACTCGTCTTTGCCGACTTTATCAAATCTCCACGCCCAAGAAGTTTCAACCACGCACACCTCTTTATTGTAACGAGCCTTTAAATTCTTGATATTCTCTTGAAGCTCTGAAATGGTTCCGTGATTTTCAAAAATATAATAGCTCAATCCTATGACTTCAAAATCAAATCCGTTTATCCTCTCAAACCACCACGACAAATCAGCCCAGCTGCCATCACTTGCAAGATGAATCATGCGCTTGATATGAGAATCAACCCCCTTCACCGCTTCACAAGCCGATTTTAACAACATGACAAGGTTCTTGTTTCCCTCATCATTATTCTCCCCTGAGGAAATCGGAATATTTGAAGGAGAGCCATCCGACATCATTGTACAAAAACCAGGATTTATTTCGTTTCCCAACTGCACCATATCGGGAAGACAACCATTTTCTTTCAACGCCTCAAGCGTTTCCCTCGTGTACGAGCCAATTTCTCCCGCAAGTTCATCGATTGTCGAAATGGCATCCCACGCAGAAGGTCTCTTTTGTTTTCCAGGGTCTGCCCACGAGTCCGAATAATGAAAGTCCAAAAGAAAGTGCAAGCCATTGTCCTTTACCCGCTTTGCCGTTCGTATAGTCCGCTCAAAGCTATTGTCGCCCGCCTCATCATTCTTGGAGGGGTCATGCCACATTCTCAAGCGAATCCAATTTACACCGTGGCTTTTTACGATTTTAAAAATATCCTGTGCCTTTCCGTTTTCATCGCGATAGACTGCACCCTTTTCCTCCAAAAAATCCACTGTGGACGCGTCAAAGCCACACATAAAGTCTGAAGGAATCGAAATGCTGTCAGAAGGTGTTTGTCTCTGCGCTGATTGTGAGGCAGCAGTCTGGCAGCCAACGGAATGCAACACCGACACACAAAGAACTGGTAAAATCGGAAGCGATTTTATTTTCATACGCGCATCTCCTCTAAATATAAAAGAACACCAAAACTAATTTCACCAAAATTGATTTGGGTGAAATTACATCTACATATAGATAGTATAGTTGCAGAGAAATGAAAAATCAATGAGCAAAAAAGCGATTGAAGCAGCTTATCTTTCGTCATTCTCCCGATTTAAAAATTGCATAGCAGATGCGGAATTTTTATCAATTGAGGTTATCCCAAAATCGCAATTTTGGGATAACTACCCTAGATGTATTTGCAAAAATGGCATACTCTCTTTTATCTTACCTGCATTTCTCGCGGAAAATTTCCCTTAAATTTTTAAAATTGCCGTTTACCGTTCAATTGCGTTCAATTGCCGTTCAATTGCCTTGCAACACAATCTATGATAGGATAAGGGGAAAAATTTTCGGGGACGAATAACTTGTCCCTCTTGGAGAAAAAAAATGCTATTTAAAGCATGGGCTCGCCAAACGGATTGTGAACTGCATTGGATAAAAAACGCAATTGAATGTCAATTGTTGATTTCAATTGGAATTTTCGCGATTGAAGCCAAATTGATTTCGGGCATATTCAGCGTGAACGAAAGCAAGCGCATAGTTAATATCGCTTCAAAAATACACGGAATAGCTGCGGCAGTTGGATTTATGGCTTTTTTATTTTTTCCACCTTTAAATGGAATTGTAGCGCTCAAGCAGAACAAGATTATCCTTGGCATTGCAAGTGTCGTCTCCTTTTTTGCTGGCATTGATTTTTTTTGTCTGCTTTATTATGGGAGACAAAGAGGAATTTCAAAACACTGCGTTGAAATATGAAGGCTTGTGGGAGCGATTAACATTGCTTTTTATGTATGCCCATTTGTATTCAACAGCGCAGAAAAACTTGCTGGAAGCTTCGCATAACGGCTCGTTGCGAGAACGGTAAATTCTTTAAAATCATTGTCACACGACACTAAAAGCATTGTCTAATAAAACAAGAGGTAAATCTATGAATAAGAACACAAAAGAAGAATCACAGGCTTTAATTGACAAGGCCCTCAATGGGGACAAAAACGCTCTTGAAGCGCTCATTGAAAATACACAGGATGTAGTGTTCAATCTGTCTTTGCGGATGCTCGGCACATTCGTGATGACTTGTCTCAAGACTTTTCATTTTGCAAGCCATACAAAATTCCCGAACATACGAAACACCTCATACAGGAATTTTTAAACTCCGCACCTCTTTCTATAGTCAAAGAGGCGTAAAAATATAATGCAAAAAATACCCAACAGAGGAGATACCGCTCTGGACTAACAAAAAGACCTGTTTTTGTTTGATGATTTAACGAGAAAATACGGAAGGGAACAAAAGCAGCGTCTTTATCTTTCATGTATGCATTCTATTTCAGTTTTTTCTAATTTTGTGTCACCTTGAATTCCTGGATGTTCGCCTCTCCAGCCATATTTGCATATATTTCGCCAGTAGGAAGATTCACTAGTAAAACGCGCGCTTCTGTGTACGAGCGATGTGGAGAAAATTCGCTTCGCGAAAATTGTAATGCGCGTACTTCCTGAATCAATCCAAACGGAATGTCATCCATCACAAAAACTCGTATGATTGTGGAGGTTTTGTCTTTTGCTGAATTGCGAAACCCTGAAAGCGCAAGTTGCGGAAGCGCCTCAATTTCTTTTCTCACAAATTGTTCATCACAATCAAACGACACGATATACACGATGCTATTCAAAAAAGAAGCGCTGTTTTTATGCGAAAACGCTTCGTCCTGTATATGTTGCGCAACGAGTCCATATTTCTTTGCGAGATAAAAATCGCCGACTGCATAATTCTTGGAAAACTGTTTCGTTAAAAATTCCTTGTATTTGTTTTGCGTCATAGAAAAAGTATATCGTATTTTTTGTGGAAATGCTATGGGCGAGGAAAAATCCTATGGTTCAAGGCTAGATGACAGACCTTGCCCTCACGTTTTGTCCGCTGCGCTACCAAAACTGGGTGGAGGATCTTGCATTTGATTCAATGCATCCTAATCTCAATTCTTACCATTCACTGTTTTTGTTCTTCCCCTCATCTTGTCGCCTATCTTGTCTTTGATATTCGAGAATTGATTTACAAACAAGGCAACCGCAATGCCTATCGTCGTGTCGATAATGCGGTTAATGCCGAATGCCAAAGGACTTTCATCGTTTCCGTGTGTCGCTGTGATACAAAGAAAAACAACGCACATAAGGAACCTTCCTTAATTTTCAACATCGTAGGAAACTTCAGTTTCCGAGAATGTTGAAAAGGCGATTTTGCAACGAAGTGCCTCGCAACGAGCGCATAGCGCGAAGTTTCAAGCGAAAATCGCGGTGCAATGAGCGAGTTTTGGCACAAAACTCAAGTTAAAGAGAGCGGCGGTATTTCGACGCTCTCTTTAAACCTTCCATTTTCGTGCTTTATCAACACAGAAAAATTGATGAGCGGAACAAGCAAAAGAGACAAAGCCAAATAGCGCAACACATCATTGGGAATGCAATACACCTCTCGTTCAAAAAACAACACCGCCATTCCAAAAATTCCGCCGATTATCGTTGCAATTTCACGGGTCAATGCAATTTTCAGGCTGTCATCAATATTTTTCTGAATACACGATATAGCGGCAATCGCCGCATAAAACGGAATGCTGTTCCCCCTCACGGTATCAATCAAAAAGCACAAGAAAACAGCTATCACCGTTTTTCCCGTGCGCCATCCAACTCTCAAAAAATCAGATTTCATATAGTCTCCCTCCACAGTCACTTTTTACAAGCACACTTATAAAATTCCCACAGGTATAATAAAATTATTTTCATCAATCGCACCTAAATCTTCCCGCGCGCAAATGATTGCTCCCATTGAAACAGGAATACTGGACTTTTTCAATGACTTGAACCCTTTTATCATTGCAGAAGTAGGATTTTGAGACTTTTTTATTTCGATTGGATGAAGGAAACCGTCTTTTTCTGTTACAATATTCACTATCACGATGTATATAGTTCATATTCTTTTATCTTATTTTCGGCTAAAATTCAATGTCATCGTATTTTAGCCGAAAAACAAACATTGTGTCAAACTATTCCTCGCCCAGTCAATAATTCATCAAAGGCAGACTTGACTTTTTCTTTTAACTCATAGATTCTTTGCATTTGTGTTTCTGAAAAACCTGACTTTTCAATGTCAATTTGCGATTCTACAAAAAGCAGATAGGGAGAGATTTTCAAAATGTCAATGACCTTTTGAATAACTTCGGGAAATGGAAAGTTTTTGCCGTTCTCCACCGCGTTCAAATAATTCGGACTTATGCCAATCTTCTCAGAAAATTCAAGTTGTGTAACCCCTGCCTTAGTGCGAAACACACGGAGATTTTGAATAAATAATGATTGAAAATGTGTCATTTAAGTAACATTATTATGTAATTTGACCCAATATAACACACTGTAATAAAGGTAAAACAACGCCCAATTTGACGCGCCCCCACAAACTATGCTACAATATCCCCATGACAAACGACTTGATTTTCAAAACGGAGCGGACGATTAGCTCTGCGTTTATTGATAGCAGTGTGCACTTGGGGATTGCACAGGCAATCCTTTTGGTGCAGGATAATTTGACCGAATGTTTTGGCGCAATGGGGTGCGACGGGGTTGTGTATCGTGAAAAACTCAATGCGTTTTGGGTGTTCACAAAAACGCGCGTTCATTTTGTGCGTCGCCCTAATTGGAGAGAAAAAATCACCGCGGCTACATTCCCCGTGGACAACGCAGGAATGAGAACGCATATAAACACGATTTTTACCGATTCCGAAGGTAAAATGCTTTTGACCGCGAACCAAGAGGCGTGCGTTTTAAGCCTTGAGAACCACAGGCCGCTTTGTCTCTCAAATCTCCCTTATCCAAAGGAACATTTTCCCGAACCTGTTTTTACTGAATCGTTTGAAAAATTCCCTGAAATAGTTAAAGACGCAAATTTTGTGTATGAGCAAACAATCAGAAGCCAGCACATCGATATGTCGCGCCACATGAACAACATTGAATATGTAAAGCTTGCGCTGAATGTCTTTGACGATGAGTTTTTGCAGACACACGAAGCAAAAGAGCTTGAAGTGCATTACACTGGCGAAAGCACGGAAGGACAAACGCTCAAAATTTTCCGCCACGATGAAAACAACGCCACATTCATTGCCATCCAAGAAAGCGGCAGATGTATTTTTGAAATGAAAATAGTGTTTTAACATGCAAAAGAAAACGCTCGAAATTCTTTACGAAGACAACGCGCTTATTGTGATTTTCAAACCCGAGGGTATGCTTTCTGTTCCGTATCAGGGGAGCAACGGAAAAAGTGCGCTTGAAATTTTAGAACACATTATGAGAAAAAAGGGAACGTGGTCTAAAAACCATAAGCCTCTTGCCGTCCATCGCCTTGACCGCGACACATCAGGCGTGATGATGTTTGCCGTAAACGAGCGCGCGCAAAAAAAGATAATGGACAATTGGCACACGCTTGTTACAGGAAGAATATACCGTGCGCTTGCCGAAAACCCTCGTCTTGAAAAAGACGCTCTGCCTGAAAGCGGCACGATTGAAGAGGCCCTTGCATACAACGCAAAGCATATCGGCTTTGTGCCAAAACAAATGGAAGAAACTCGTTGTCACGACTCTCAAAATCGTTGCCAAAATTTTCAAAATCACCGTCAAGATTTTCAAAACCATCGGAAAAACTTTGAAGGTCGCCGCCAGCAGGATTTCCAAAACCGCCACCACCACACGCAAAACAATCACATGCAAAGCAAACAAAACGCTCCGAAAAGCGACCACGCACATGAAGTATGCGCATTCAAAACCACCTCTGCGCGAACCCACTACAAAATTATAAAAAGAGGGAAAACCCACACGCTTTTTGAATTGAGCCTTGACACAGGGCGAAAGAATCAAATCCGCGCGCACCTTGCGTCAAAAGGGTATCCCCTGTGCGGAGACGACCACTACCGTGCGCACACAAATCCATTCAATCGCCTTACGCTTCACGCACGCACACTTGAATTTACCCACCCTTTTACTAATGAAAAAATGAAATTTGAAGTCCCTGAGCCAAAAGAATGGCTTGCGTTCTGCTAGATTGCCACGACCTGCGCTCTCGCAATGACTTTTCTTCCCTACTCGCGCAAAAAAACAGTTCAAAAATGTATTTAGTCCGCTCGCAATGTGAGCGAAATCACAATGACAAAAAGGCAGCTACCAAGCAACTCAATCGTATTTGTTGATTACAAAAAACGCGAAATTAAGCCTACTAGTTTTAGTCCGCTCGCATCTTTTTCCGAAACGCATACACAGAGAGCAAAACAAACACAAGCGCATAGAAAACAGTAATCATAAAGTGAAAAGCAAAATCCCCATAAAAATCAAGAGCAAAAGCCATTCTCCCCGCTTGCACTGAATGATAAAACGGCAAAATCTTGCACACAATAAGCAAAACACCCCCTGTCGCTTCCGCGTCAAACCAAATGCCACCAAGAAATGAACCAAGCGAAATGATTACTGAACATAATCCTGGAGCCGCTTTTTCGCTAAAGAGCGTACCAAAAAGAAGTCCAAAAGAAATCATCAAAATTACCGATGGCAAAAGCGCACCGACAGTCACAAAACAACCGAGAAGACTTATCTTCACTCCCACAACCAGAGAAATCACAAAAGACGCAAAAAAAGTGATTGCAATCTGAATAACCGAAAGCAAAACGGCTGGCAGCATATAGCCAAGAATAAAATCAAACGACTCCATCGGCGTGACATACAGTCGCAAAAGGAACGCCCCCGAACGGTCTTTTGAAACAATCAGGCAGGTAAAAAGCATAATAAACATCAGCCCGAAAATCGCAATACCTGCGGAAAGGCTTTCAATACGAAAAATCGCAAGTCCTGCTTCAGGGGGTACACTGGCGTTAATTAAAGTCATCACCAAAAGCATAACAAAAGGAAATCCAAGACAAAAAAGATAACTCAAGGGGTCGCGGACTATTTCAAGACAGTTTCTTTTTGAGAATGCATATATTTTTCCTCTCTTTTTCATTCTTCACCCCTCATTCCCACAATCTCCCGCACCTCGCACTCTCATTATATTTTTCATTCGACAATCCTCACCTCCCCTTATTCTAACAGCCTCGTGCACTCGTCAGAGTTTTCAACATATCGTTCGGGGATCTCTTTTTCGGCTATCTCCACAAACACATTTTCAAGCCCTTTTTTTCCAGAGGCATTCTCCAAATCAAAAAGAGTGCCTATAACCGCGATTTTTCCTTGCATCATTATCGCGATTCGGTCTGCCAAATGCTCTGCCTCTTCCATATAATGGGTGGTAAGAATCATCGTGACATTTCCTTTTAGTTTTTCAAGGATTTTCCACAAGTCGCGTCGAGCAAGCACATCAAGACCAAGCGTCGGCTCGTCAAGAAAAAGAACTTTCGGCTCTGAAATAAGAGCCATTGCAATTGACACCTTGCGTTTCCAACCACCCGAAAGCGTTTTCACCTTTGCATCTTTGATGTCATCGAGTCTGAACAATTTCATCGTCTCACGGATTTTTTCATCTTGCTGTTCTTTTGAATACCCATACAGTCCGCACATCAATTGCAAGTTTTCAAAGACGGTAAGATTTTCGGCAACGGCGGTGTCCTGTGGAGAAATGCCAACGATTTTTTTTACCGCAGCGCGTTCTGTAATGCAGTTTTTTCCACACACAAAGCATTCCCCACTCGTCGGCGTAGACAATCCGCAAAGCATACGAACAGTGGTTGTTTTTCCCGCCCCGTTCACGCCCAAAAGCGCAAACAGTTCGCCCTCTTGAATTGTAAAATCTATGTTGTTCACGGCGATGTTCGACTTGTATTTTTTCGTCAGCTTTTTTACTTCAACGGCATTCATATAGTGTCTCCCACATTCTTCTTGAAACTGTTCTCCTCTTTCGTTTCCTCGCACCCTGCCACTTTGACCAATGCAATTCCACGAGCCTCATCGCCAAGCAAAAGCAAAGCATTCCCCTCATTCAATGTAAACACTTCACAAGCTTTTTTCGGAAGCTCAATACGCCTTTTGTCGTCAATCCGTGTTATGCCAAACATATATTTTCCATCGTTGCTTTCTGGAAGCACCTTCACCAAATTTCTCACAAGACTATCAACGCTTATTTCATACAAATCCGCAAGAGCCATCACATTCTCAATAGATGGCACTGTTTCTCCGCGCTCCCATTTTGCAACCGCCTGCCGAGACACCCCTATTTTTTCCGCGATATACTCTTGAGTAAACCCGTGTTGCTTTCTATATAATTTTAAATTGCTGCAATCAAACGACATTCTTCCCCACCCCTGCTTCCAATGCGCTTCCACTATATGCTCACTCATTATTCTACACCAAAATCCCTTATTTGCAATCAACTAAAAATCACTTGAATGGTATGTTTTATTTACAAAAAAAGCGGACGGCTTTGAACATATCAAAACCATCCGCTTTTCATAACACCACCAAGCCGCTTTTATCTACAAAATATACCTGCTCAAGTCTTGGTCTTCGGCAATGTCTTTTAGCTTCGACTCAACATACGGCGCATCTATTTTTATGGTTTCACCAGAATGCTCGTCCGCCTCGAAGCTAATTTCATCAAGCACCTTTTCCATAATCGTGTGAAGACGACGCGCACCGATATTTTCAGCGCGGGCATTCACATCCTCTGCAAGGAAACTCATCTTTTCAATCGCGTCCTCGCCAATTTCAAGCGTCACGCCCTCCGTCTCAAGCAATTTTGTATACTGCATAACAAGGGAATTTTTCGGCTCGCGCAAAATCTTTTGAAAGTCCTCTTTGTGAAGCGAATCCAACTCCACGCGCAACGGAAAACGCCCCTGCAATTCTGGTATCAAGTCGCTTGGAGCGGCAACACTGAATGCGCCCGCCGCAATAAAAAGAATGTGAGTCGTGTTTATCACTCCATATTTTGTATTCACATTGCTTCCTTCCACAATCGGAAGAATGTCTCGCTGCACCCCCTCTCGGCTCACATCCTGTCCGTGGCTTTCACCATGAACTGCGATTTTATCAATTTCATCAATAAAAATAATGCCGCTCTGCTCCACGCGCTTTTTGGCAATCTCGCACACCTTGTCTGCATCAATCATACCGTCAAGCGTCTCTTCCGTGATGATTTTTCGCGCCTCGCTCACACTCACCGTGCGCTTTTTGCGACCTCCACCCGTCAAGAGACCAGCAAGATTTTGCATGCTACTTTGAAGGTCGTCTATGCTTCCCCCCGCAATGATTTCCATGCTCGGCATATTCTGGCGTCTGTCAAGAGTAACCTCGACCTCTCGGTCTTCGAGCAACCCCTCTCGCAACATCATGCGGAATTTTTCGCGTGTGTGGTCATCTTCAGAGATTTTTTTCGTGGAAAGTCTTCCGTAATTCTCAATATTTTCTGCGTTTTCAAACGCATCCACCTTTTCAGAGGATTTTTTCTTATCCTTCTTTTTATCTCGGCTTCCTGGCAAAAGCAAATCAAGAAGCTTTTCCTCAACGATCGAAACGCTTTTTTCACGAAGCGCCTCTTCCATCTCGGACTTCACATCTTTATAGCCAACCGCCATCAAGTCACGAACCATTGACTCAACATCTCGCCCAACATAGCCAACCTCCGTGTATTTCGTGGCCTCGACCTTCAAAAACGGAGCGTTACATAACTTTGCAAGACGGCGGGCAATCTCTGTTTTTCCAACGCCTGTCGGCCCAATCATCAAGATATTTTTTGGAGCAACCTCATCTCGTATATCTTCAGGCAGCTTCAAACGGCGCGTTCTATTTCTCAAAGCAACCGCCACCGCTCGCTTCGCTTTTGACTGCCCGATAATGTATTGGTCAAGACGCTCCACAATCTGCTTTGGAGTCAAGTCCTCCTCCAACACCTTTTCCTTCCATTTCTCCATCACCTGAACATTTGTATCCGCCATCTTATAATTCCTCTACTTTCACATTGTTGTTTGTATAAATGCAAATTTGTCCTGCAATCGCAAGGCTCTTTTCCGCAATCTCTCGTGCTGAAAAATCGCTCGTTTCAAGATACGCAAGGGCGGCCGCATACGCATAGTTTCCCCCCGAACCGATTGCAATCACATCATTTTCAGGCTCAATGACATTTCCGTCTCCGCTGATTAAAAGAATCTTGTCTTTATCCGCAACCAAAAGCAGAGCCTCGAGCTTGCTTAAAGAGCGATCGGTTCTCCACAGCTTTGCAAGCTCCACCGCGCTACGCGTTAAATCTCCGTTATATTCTTTGATTTTCGATTCAAACTTATCAAACAATGTGAACGCATCTGCCACACTGCCAGCAAAGCCAGTAAGAATTTTTCCATCATAGATTTTGCGCACTTTTCGCGCATTCCCTTTCATAACTGTTTCACCGCTGGTAACCTGTCCGTCACCAGCCATAGCGACATGACCATTTTTTTTCACGGCCACAACAGTTGTGCTTCTGATTTTTGCCTTTGACATATTTCTCCTATGTAAGCCCACCTGCGGTGGGCGGTGTTTTATCGGAAGCCGTTAAAAAAATTGCGAAAGCAATTTTTAGGCTATCCAACCCGTATAAGGGCGAACACAAGATTTTTCACCAATTATTGTTGGTGAAAGTTCGCCTCGCACTTTTTTGTATACACAAAAAAGTGAAAATTTAATCACCTCATCTACGATGGGCGGTGTGGGCGAACATTCATTTTTCACCAATTATTGTTGGTAAAAGTTCGCCTTCCAGTTTTTCGCTTATACGAAAAACTGGTAATTTGGTCTAACTAAAAATTGCGAATGCAATTTTTAGGCTATCCAACCTGTGTAAGGGCGAACACGAGTTTTTTCACCAGTTATTGTTGGTAAAAGTTCGCCTCGCAACTTTTAGGGCTTCCAATCTCTTTTATAAATCTATTTTTTTCCGTGCGGATGGGCACGGTTATATATATCTATCAACTTTTCAGTTGTAATATGTGTGTACCGTTGGGTCGTGGAAATGCTTGCATGCCCCAACATCTCCTGAACCATCCTCACATCCGCGCCGCTCGAAAGCATGCTCGTTGCGAATGTGTGACGAAGCGCATGAGGAGAAATATGATGGTGCGTTCCCTCCGCGCCTGTATACCGAGAAAGAATATACCTCACTCCGCCCGTAGTCAACGCATACCCTTGTTGGTTCACAAAAACCTCTGGAGTTTTGTCAAGCCTCTTTTTAGCGGCAAAGCGTCTTTTTCTGTCAGCAAGATACTGTTTCAACGCGTATTGCGCATCCTCCTCAAAATAAACGCGGCGGTCTTTCTTTCCCTTTCCTGTGATGAGTGCAGAAGAGTTGTTATGCTCCAAATCTGCAATTTTCAGTGAAACAATCTCCCCCACACGGCAACCACTAGAATACATCATCTCAAAAATCGCCTTGTCCCGTGTTTGCCACAGAATCTCATTTACAACTGGTTCATCGCAAAGAGCATCTATTTCAGGCCCTGTCAAGAACGCAGGAATATGGACAGGCATTTTTACATTGTGTATTTCCACTGTAACATTATTATTAATATAATCAAATTTTCTGCAATAGGCAAAAAAAGTTCGTACTGTTGAAATAAATCTATTCACGCTTGCATTTGATTTCTTTTGCTTTGAAAGAGAGGCAATGCATCGCCTAATATCCTCAGCCTTCACATCTGCAATGTTGCAATCCGCGCCGAGTATTTCCTTTAAATGCGCAAGGTCGTTTCCATAGGCGATAAGAGAATTGCTAGAAAGCCCTCTTACAGACTCTTGATATATTAAAAACTCATCGCACAGCGCAGAGAGAGTCCTGTCTGGATTTTGTTCCATAATCAGTTTTCTTCGCCCCCTGCGTCTTTTACATCAAGTTTTTCCGCATCCTCTGCAGAGTGCAAGTAATCGCAGTCAGGATTTATGCATGATTTATACGAACCGTTTTTCTTATCGAATTTTTCGACCAAAAACCACCCGCACTGTGGGCAATACTGGTCGATGGGCTTGAAGTGGCTGATAAAACTGCATGTTGGATAGTTTGTGCAGCCATAGAATTCCCTTCCACGTCCCTTTGACTTTCGAGCGACAATCTCGCCATCACATCCAGGCATTGGGCATTTTGCAAGAGGAATGGACTTTGTGTTTCGGCACTCGGGAAATCCAGAACATGCAAGGAAAAATCCAAATCTGCCCAATTTTTTCACCATTTTTCGCCCACATTTTTCACAAATCTTATCTGTTTCTTCATCAAGACTTCCCTTGACACTTTTCACCTGCTCCATCACTTCGTCAACGCGATTTTTAAACGGCTGGTAGAATTCCCCAATCATATCGTTCCACACAAGTTCGTCCTGCTCAACCTTGTCAAGCGTAGTTTCAACTTCCGCAGTAAAATGTTCGTTTATCACATCAGGGAAAGACTCCACAAGGATTTTGCAGATCATCCGCCCTAACTGCGTTGGCACCAACTGCTTGTTGCTTCGCGTCACATAATATCTGTCAAGAAGCACTGAAATAATCGGCGCGTATGTTGAAGGTCTGCCAATTCCCTTTTCCTCAAGCGTTCGAACGATTGACGCATCAGTGTAGCGCGCCGGTCCCTGCGTAAAGTGCTGTTCGGGATAAAACTTATCCGAAGTGATTTTTTCACCCAGCTTTAATGACGGAAGATTTCCTGTCTTGTCTTCTTTTGACGAAAGCAGCTTTATGACATTATAGAAGCCTTTTTCCGAAATCTTGCTGGCGCTCACACGAAAAACTGCATCTCCTGCTGTAATCTCCACGCTGGTAGTCACCGTTTTTGCGTTTGTCATTTGACTTGAAACAAAACGCTCCCAAATGATTGTGTAAAGTCTGAGCTGGTCGCGCGTCAAATGCTCCTTGATAGAATCGGGAGTGTATTCTGTGTATGTGGGGCGAATGCCTTCGTGTGCGTCCTGCGCCCCCTTTCCAACGCTGTAAACAAGCGCCTCCTGCGGCAAATTGTCAGGATAATTCTTTCCAATCCACGAGCGCACATCGTCAAGAGCGGTTTGAGAGATACGCACAGAGTCCGTTCGCATATAGGTTATGAGACCCACACGAGACGAACCAATATTTATTCCTTCATACAACTGCTGGGCAATCTGCATCGTTTTTCGTGAAGTGAAGCCCAATCGATTTGCACTTGCCTGCTGCAACTTTGATGTGGTGAACGGAGGCTTTGGACGCACTGTTTTTTCTGTATGCTTTACATTTGAAACAGAGCATTCAGATGTTTTTATCTCTTCAATAATATCGTTTACTGTTTGTTCAGATTTTAAGTCGGGATTCTCCCCTTTGTATTTCACCAGTTGCGCTGTAAACTTTGTCTTGCCCTTCATAAAGTCCGCATCAAGCGTCCAATACTCTTCGGGCAAAAAGTTTTCAACCTCTTCTTCCCTCTCGCAAATCAAACGAAGCGCAACAGATTGAACGCGACCTGCAGAAAGTCCGTTTTTTACCTTGCTCCACAAAAGAGGACTTAAATTATATCCCACAAGACGGTCAAGAACACGGCGCGCCTTCTGGGCATTGACCTTTGCCTCTACAATCTCTCCAGGATTTTTTACCGCCTCTTTTATGGCAATCGGCGTGATTTCATTGAATACAATTCTGTTTATTTTTGCATCGGTTTTGTCTTTTAAAGCGTTGTTCAAATGCCATGCAATCGCCTCCCCCTCGCGGTCATTATCCGATGCAAGCAGAACGCTATCCGCTTTTTTCGCGTCCTTTTGCAGCTCCTTTAAAAGTTTCGCGCGTCCACGAACAGTTATATACTCAGGCTGAAATCCATGCTCCGTGTCGATTGCCATTCGTGACTTTGGCAGGTCAATCAAATGCCCCATAGATGCCTTTACCGTATACCCAGGTCCAAGATACTTTTCAATAGTATGCGCCTTGGCAGGAGACTCCACAATAATCAATGTCTGTGGTGTTTTTTCTTTTTTCGATGAGGTCTTTTTCTCATTCATAAAAAATCCTTCCTTAAAATTAAGCACCGCAGGAAACTTCAGTTTCCGAGGATGCTTAATTCGTTCGCGTGAGCGGACAAGTACAATAAGCGAGTTTTGGAACAAAACTCGAGATTAAAATCCACGCGCCATTTCAGCGTGGATTTTTAGCCTTCCTTAATTTGCGACAGTGAACGAATCTTCAGATTCGAGAACTGACGCAAACGCGATTTTGCAACGAAGTGCCTCGCAACGAGCGCATAGCGCGAAGTTTC